>OAUJ01000004.1_pt1 | contig 209724 bp, 169 predicted proteins | sample 1501261 | NCBI WGS metagenome assembly OAUJ01 (sample SAMEA2580042, study PRJEB22360) | human gut metagenome | biome: human gut; feature: human-associated habitat; material: faeces | place: Denmark | collected 2008/2010 | reverse complement strand
ATAAAGAAGTAGTACAAACACGCTCTTGAGTTCTCAAACCACCACCACTCACCCACCTCGCAGCTCCCCGGAGGAGAACCACTCGCTGAGCGGCAACAGGTGAATAACTTACACGAACACACGAACACACGCAAATCAAAGCGCACAAGAACCCAAGGAATCGGCATAACAGCGCGGTTCCTTCGGCGTGTCGCACAGAGCCCAATTTGCTCTGATAGGGCTAGCGTAACCCCTCGAATGTTTCCGGAAAACATCGAATCCATTATTCGGCTGGCGTGTCGCACGAGTTTTCGGACTGTCAGCTCCATGTTCATCGTTCGGCAACCACACCACCGGCGCACAATCAATGCATGGCAACAACGCTCCATCATCGGATTTCGTTCATGAATCACGGGTATACCTGTAGTTATGACCAAGAAGATTGCTGTATTAACCGGGGCGGGCATTTCCACGTCCGCTGGCATCCCTGATTTCCGCGGTCCAGACGGTGTGTGGACCAAGCATCCTGACCAAATGAGCGTTTACGACATCGATCTGTTTCTGCGTAACAAAGAAGACCGTGAGTACTCCTGGCGCTGGCAGAAGGAATCACCAGTATGGAACGCACAGCCCGGCACCGCGCATAAGGCGCTGGTCAAGCTGGAACAAGCCGGCATGCTGACGCTGCTGGCCACGCAGAACTTCGATGCGCTGCATGAGAAGGCCGGCAACAGCGACAGCGTCATCGTGAACCTGCACGGCACCATCGGCACCTCGCATTGCATGAAGTGCCATCAGGAATATGCCACGGCGGACATCATGACCCGTTTGGATGAAGAACCCGATCCACATTGCCATCGCAAACTGAAGTATCGCGGCGATATGCCATGCAATGGCATTATCAAAACTGATGTGGTGTATTTCGGTGAGGCACTGCCGGACGGAGCGATGGAGAAGTCGTACGGCTTGGCCACCAAAGCCGACGAACTATGGGTAATCGGATCGACCCTTGAGGTGTACCCGGCAGCGAGCATTGTGCCGGTGGCCGCGCAGGCGGGCGTGCCCATCACCATCATGAATATGGGTCACACGCAATATGACCATCTTGCGAGCCGCTTGATTCATGAGGATATCGCCGTCGCGCTGCCGAAGTTGGTGGACGAGACGATTGCGGAGAACAAGTAGTCCTCAGCATAACGAAAGCGCCGGTGGGTGGTTAAGCAACTGATGATTGTTGGTTAACCATCCACCGGCGCTTTCGCGCCACCTCCCGCTAGCGGGAGGTATTGGAGCACACTTCTGCGCGGCCTCCCGCCAGCGGTATTGGAATCAGTAGATGCGCTTGGGCTGGAATCCAGCTTCCCTGAGTGCCACGAGGATGCGGTCGATGTGCTCGGGGCCGTTGGTCTCGACCGTGACGCCGAGAGACACCGCGTTGGTGTAGTGGCCGGATGCCTTGAACTGGTCGTGGTCAAGCTGAATGACGTTGGCGCGCTGCTCGGCAAGCAGGGTGGCCACCTTGACGAGCTGGCCCGGAGTATCCGGCAGCTCGACCTCGAAGTTCATGATGCGACCGCGGGCGATCATACCTTTCTGAATCACCGCACCCATGGTCACGGTGTCGATATTGCCGCCGGACATAATCGGCACCACCACGTGCGGGCCGGTGGCGGCGGCGAACTTGCGCGAACGCAGGTTCAGGTGTTCCAGCGCGGCCAGCGAAACGGCGCCGGCCGCCTCGACCACCAGCTTGTGCTTCTCGAGCATGAGCAGAATCATTTCGTTGATGTCGCGCTCGGTGACGGTGACCAGATCGTCCAGGAACTCGTTGATCAGAGCGAAGGGCAGGTCGCCGGGGTGCTTGACTGCAACACCTTCGGCGGAGGTGACCACATGGTCAGCCGGAGACACACGACCCGCGGCCAGCGAGTCCTTCCAGGCCGGGGAGCCCTCCGGAATCGCACCAATTACGCGCACTTCAGGCTTGAACGTCTTGATGGCGAGCGCCACGCCGGCACCCAGGCCACCACCACCGAGCGGCACGACCACGTCAGTGACGTTCGGCACGTCTTCGAGGATCTCCAGACCGATGGTGCCTTGGCCGCAGATGACTTCGTAATCGTCGAACGGCGGCACGTAAATCATGCCTTCCTTGTCGGCGAGCTCAGCAGCGTGGGCGGCGGATTCGTCGAACACATCGCCGTACAGCACCACATCGGCGCCGTAGGCCTTGGTGGCATCGACCTTCAGCGGCGGAGTGATCTGCGGCATGCAGATAGTGGCCTTCGCACCACGCTCACGGGCCGCATAGGCCACGCCCTGGGCATGGTTGCCTGCGGATGCGGTGACGATGCCACGGGCGATCTGCTCTTCGGTGAGCGATGCGATCTTGTTGTACGCGCCGCGAATCTTGAAGGAACCGGTGACCTGCAGGTTTTCCGGCTTCAGGAGAATCTCATGACCGGTCATCTCGCTCAATACCGGCGAAGGGATAATTTCCGTATGACGGGCAGTCCCTTTGAGACGTTTGGCGGCCAGCTTCAGTTCGGCTGCATGATCACGCTGCAGCGCCTTCAAAACATCCTTTTGTTCCATAGCTTTTAATTGTATGGCGCGGGGACACCGAAAACAGTGGCTTATCTCGCTAACGAGCGCTCATTTACGGTAATTCCCGTTCGTAATCAGCTTTCGAGGGGCTGATTTGGCTTCGCGGGGAGGTCTATCTCCTCTTCGAGGGGCTGCCCGATCGTGCAATGCGTGAGTATGACACATCATCTGCAGCGGTATTATGCGGTTTTCGGAGCCCGGCTATTCAGGCACCAACCCCTTGAAACGGAGATAGACCTCCCCGCGAAGCCAAATCAGCCCCTTGAAACGGAGATACCGCCTAGCAACACTTATAGGCTGACGACGACGCCCTCCCATGGTGCAAGCTCACGGCCGGCAAGAGCGGTCACAGCGTGCGTGGCGTCATACGTGCTGATCACCACGTTCGACTCGGCAAGGCCATCGGCCACTGCCAACAGTTCGGCGGATTCGCGAGGCAAATCAACAGTTCGCCCGGACATATTGACCACGACCAACAACTTCTCGTCACCGAGGGTACGAGTGAAGGCATACACATGCGCATCGTCCGCGTCGAGCAGCTGCCAGTCGCCGGCCGCCACGACAGGCATGTCGTGGCGCAGCGCGATGAGCTGCTTGTAGAAGGCATACACCGAATCCGGATCGTCGAATTCGCCGGCCGCGTTGATCGCCGCATGGTTGGGATTGACGGAGATCCATGGCTCCTTAGCGGCATCCGGCGCAGTGAAACCGGCATAGACAGAGCCGTCCCATTGCATCGGGGTACGCGAATTATCACGACCGCGCGCGGCGATACCCGCCAACATCGATTCGGGCGACTGCACTTTGGCTTCCTCAACCCTTTGACGGTAAGCGTTCAGGGACTCGAGGTCACGGTACTGGTCTAGGCGCGTGAAGTGGGCGTCGGTCATGCCTAGCTCTTCGCCCTGATATATGTACGGGGTGCCGCGATGCATGTGCAGCATCAGGCCAAGTGCCTTGGCCGAACGCACACGAGATTCCTCCGAGGAGTCATCACCCCAACGAGAAACGACGCGAGGCTGGTCGTGGTTACCAGTAAACAGGCTTGCCCAGCCTGCATTCTTCACGGCCGCTTGATAACCGGCCATAATGCTCTTGAGCTTCGGCAGATCGAGCGGCAACGGCTTCCATTTGACGCCTTCGCAGTCAAAATCAACGTGCTCGAATAGGAAGAGCATGTCCAGCTCGCCGTTGGCGGGGTCGGTGATGTATTCGTTGCGCTGTGCGGTAACGCCGGGAGCCTCGCCCACGGTGAGGAAGCCCTCACGGCCTTCGAACACTTCACGGCGCATTTCGGCCAGGAATTCGTCTTGGCGAGGGCCGTCCGCGCAGAACGGATTCGGGTTGGAATAGCCTTCCTCACCCACGGGCAGATCGTCCAGCTCGGAACCGTACTCGCCGGGCAGCTTGCCAGACAGGTCCGTGCGCTTGGAAATCAGCGTAATCACATCCATGCGGAAGCCGTCAACGCCGCGGTCAAGCCACCAGTTCATCATGTCGTACACTGCACGGCGCACGGCCGGGTTCTCCCAGTTGAGATCAGGCTGCTTCTTCGAGAACTGGTGCAGGAAGTACTCGCCACGCTCCGGGCAGTACTCCCAAGCGGAGCCACCGAAATACGACCCCCACTGATTAGGCTCGGCGCCGGGTTCGCCGGGCGTGGTGCCCGGACGCGCCGGGCGCCACCAGTACCAGTCGGCGTGCTCATCATCCTTGTTTTTGGACGCTTCAAACCAGGCGTGTTCATCGGAAGTGTGATTGACAACAAGATCCATCACGATCTTGAGCCCGCGCTTGTGGGCCTCGGCCAGCAGCTCATCCATGTCGTCGAGTGTGCCGAACAGAGGATCAATGTCCTGATAGTCGGAAATATCGTAGCCATTGTCGTCTTGCGGAGACTTGTATACCGGGGATAGCCACAGCACATCCACGCCGAGGTCGGCCAGATAGTCGAGCCGTGACGTAATGCCCTTGAGATCGCCGAGGCCGTCGCCGTTGGTGTCTTGGAAGAAACGCGGGTAAATCTGGTAAACGACCGCATTGGACCACCACGGATTTGGGGTGGCACCGTTGGTGCGGATGGAATCTGGAATTACTGTGCGTTGTGAAGTGGTCATCGTTGGCTCCTCCATTATTTATGGTCTACATTGCCTGTTGCTCATAGTCTAAAAAGCGCTGAATTACATTTCCATTGGGGAACTGCGTTGGTGTGCCGGAAACAAAAACTGCAAAGAGCCGGAAGGCACTGCTACGGCTCAATTCTCATAAGCTGCACATGCTATTTAGCAACATATGGGCCCTTTCGCTGTTTGTGGTGGGTGACTGTGCCGTGGGGTGATGTTGGTCGGGTAGGTTGGAGGCATGGATGCCTCTCACCTGTTCACCGCCGCGCTTCGGCTGCGGTCGCCTTGGAGGGTCGGGTCTGCGGACTTCCGTGACGCCGACGGCGACGGGCGGGAACCGCACATCACGATCGGCTTCGAGCCCGGCAGAGGGTTCATGCTCCTGTTCGAGGCGTGGGTGTGGCTATATCGCCTGTGCTCGTGGATGATGCACTCGAGGCTCGAACCTATGAAGGAGCTCGCCCGCTTGTTCCGCCGCCACTTCGCCACCATAATCTACCTGACCTGCGGCAGCTCACATATTAACGGTTCTTCTGATTGCGACGCGCAAGAGCAACTTCGGGCGCGCTTGGATTGCCTGCTTGAACCCACTGGTGCGGGGATAGATGATTTAGTTGACACGCCTGCGGGAATCTGGTGGGGATTTCGCTGGCACACCGGATTTCAAGCAAACCCCGCCTCGGGAACCGCTCCGGACTTCGGCGTTGGCCCGGTTCGTATGTCAATCGATTGCCGTCTGAACCGGGACAGAATCCGCTGTCCCGGTTCGCGATTTTTGTCCTTTTTTACAAACAGGGACAAGCCAATCTCCGCAGTTCATATGCTCCGTAATACAAAATCGGCGGAATAGAGCCGATCCCGGAATCAACATGTTGTCCCGGTTTTCACATAAAACGATTGACATTCATACCGGGACAATGAAAATTGTCCCGGTTCGTGAAAATCGCCCGAAACCGCGAACCGGGACAGCGGATTCTGTCCCGGTTCAGACGTCAAACGGTTGATATGTGGACCGGGACAAGCCAGTGGCACGGCGACACAGCAGATGCGCTCAATTGCACCGTAAGCCGTACGGTTTCGTCACTTTTTCATTCGCACAACGAGCAAAACCACATGCCCTTTGTGCGCCCCCGCCACATCAACCGACCGTCGCCTTTATTGTGGCGGTTTCCAGTATGGCAACAGGACAGAAGAGCCTCCTCCGGTGAGAGCCGGAGGAGGCTTGGGTGGAAGCGGACCTTTACTTCACAGAGTCCTGCAATTCAGGATTGGCCTACGGCCAGACCCAACATGACCTCGCGAGTACGCGACCTATCCGGCCGCCCGGGCCGGGAAACAGCCCACGGGGCTGTTTCCTTAATCGGCTCGTCTCGCTCGACGCGGTGAAGTAAAGCAGCGCCTGCGCTGTTTTACTTGACCGCTCCCCTCATCACACCACCGACAACCCACTTTTGAGCGAAAATGTAGACGATGAGGATCGGGGCCATGGCCATCAGGTAGCTGGAGAATGCCATCGGGTAGTTGGTGGCGAACTGCGAGCTGAAGACGTACTGGGCGAGCGGGATGGTCTGGTTCGACTGGTCGGTCAGAATGATCAACGGCAGGAGGAAGTCGTTCCAGGCCCACAGCGCGGTCAGAATGGCGATGGTGGCGTTAATCGGGCTCATCAGCGGGAAGATGATGGTCCAGAAAATGCGCCACGTGGATGCGCCATCGATGCGGGCCGCCTCTTCCAACGAGACCGGAATCGAACGGATGAAGCCCGTGGCGATGAACAGGTTCGTGCCCAAGCCGAGCACCGTGTACAGGATGATCAGGCCGACCTGGTTGTCCAGATGCAGGGAGCCCATCTGCTTCGCAACCGGCAGCATGACGACCGGGAACGGCACGAACATGGCGGCGATGAAGAAGTAGTACAGGAAGCGGAAGAAGCGCTTATCCATGTTGCGGGCCACGGCGTAGGCCACGAAGGTGTTGGTCAGCAGGGTGAGCACCACGGCGGCCACCGTGATGATCGCGGAGTTGAGCGCGGCCTTCGGGTAGTTGACCTTGGCGGAGGCGTCGGCGAAGTTATGCCACTGCCACGAGGTGGGCAGAGCGAAGGTGCCGGCTTCGGCCGGGGTCTTCAGCGCGGTGACGATGGTGAAGTAGAGCGGGATCAGAATGGTCAGGCTCAGCACTGCCACAGCGGCGGTCAGCCACCAGTTGATGCGGTGATCCCTGCGGAACTTGGCGGGCTTACCGGCTTTGGACGGAGCAACTGTTGCAGTAGTCATTTCTTATCCTCCCCTAAATCAGATTTGTTCCTGGCTGCGGGAAATGCGCAGCTGCACGAAGGCGATAATCGCCAGCACGATGAAGAAGAGCACGGCGTTCGCGGTCTGGTAGGCGTACTCGCCACCGGTCAGGCCACCCTTCCAAATGAGGTAGGTGACGGTTTCGGTGGCGGAGTTCGGGCCGCCATCGGTCAAGGCGACGACCTGATCGAAGGTACCGAGCGCGTTCTTCATGGACAGCACGAGGTTGATGGTGAAGAACGGTCCGATCAGCGGGAAGGTGATCTTCCAGAACTTCTGCCAGGCGTTGACGCCGTCGATGGCGGCGGCCTCGTAGATTTCGTCGTCGATGGTCTGCAGGCCGGCGAGGTAGATGAGTACCGAGTAGGCGATGCCCTGCCAGACGGCGAGGAAGACGATTGGGATCCAGCTGAGTTGCTCATTGGTCAACAGCGAGGTGGACAGCCACTTGATGCCCAGCGCCTTGCCGAGCTCGGGCAGCGGGTTCATGAAGATGTACTTGAACACGTAGCCGATGACCAGCACGGAGAGGGTGTAGGGGATGAAGAAGACGGCTCGGAAGCCATTCTTGAAGGCGATCTTCGAGTTCATCAGCACCGACAGGAACAGGGCGATCACATTAATCAGCACCGTGATGAGAATGGCGATGAGGAACGTGAACAGGTAGGCGTGGCCCACACGGTTGTCTTGAAAGAGAGCGATGTAGTTCTTCAGGCCGATGAACTTGTAGTCGCCGTATCCCTGCGAATTGGTGAAGGAATACTTTACGCCGTCAAGAAATGGCAGGTAGAGGAAGAAAGCGAAGATGATGGCCGCCGGAACCGCCATCCAATAATAGGCGGGGTCCACTTTGCGGGTGGAGAAGGCGGAAACCTTCTTCTTGGCGGGTTTCTTGGCAGCGGACTTAGCGGCCGGAGCAGCGGTCTTAGTTGCAGTTGCGTGTGACATGATGTTCTCCTCTCCTACCGATCACTCGAAGGTCCTGGCTTGGACCTTGTCCCATTCGGTCTGCATCTGGTTCAGGAAGCGGTCGGTGTTGCCGGAGGTCACCATGGTCTGCAGGTAGCCGCCGATATTGATGGACGAAGGAATGTAGTGATCGCAGAAGTCGGCCACTCGGTTTTCCTCGAAGAACGGGCGCACGGTTTCCAGCGCCTCATTGCCGAAGTAGGTGTCCTTGAGCGGGGTGATGGCGGACTGCGCATCGGCGTAGGCGTCGAGCTGATCCTTCTGCATGAGGAATTCGACGAGTTTCATCGATTCTTCGGGGTACTTGGTGTTTGCACCGATGGTCAGCATCACATCATCGCCTGCGGTGAGGATCTGTTCGCTGGCGTCATCGGTGGCCGGCATCTGGGCGAAACCAAGTTCAATGTCCGGGTTGATGAGCAGGATCTGTGGAATGGCGTAGGTACCGAGCGGAATGATTGCGGCCTTGCCTTGGGCGAAGTTCTGCGTGCCCTGCTGGTAGGTGACGCCAGTATCGGCAGTGGAGTAGGTGAAGAGTTCGGATTCCTTCTCGACTGAGGTTTTCCACAGTTCCTGGAATGTGGTCTTGCCTTGCTTGAGCTCGGTGTACTTCGACTCGGGAACCAGCGTACCGGTCAGCGAGGCGAGCGGGGCCTGGGTGGTCCAGGCGTCGGCCACTGTGCCCTGCAACGGATTGATGCCGGCGTCCTTGAAGGTGTTGAGCATGTCGGTGAACTCGGCCCACGTGGTCGGCGGGTTCTCCGGGTCGAGACCTACCTTGCGGAACAGCGCCTTGTTGTAGATGTAACCGGAGGCGTTGCCGGCAAAGGGCAGACCATACAGGCGCTTCTTGGAGGAATCGGTGGTCTGCACCAGGTTTTTGGCGATCTGCACCATGCCGGGGTTGAGGGTGTCCACGATGGGCTCATCGGTGAAGTCGTAGAAAACACCGGATGCGGCGAAGTTGCCGAAGCTGATGTCGCCGTTGAAGGTGATTACGTCCGGCACGCGGTTCTTGACGAAGCGGGTGCGTAGATCGGTCTGGGCGTTGGCGGAGTTGTTGATGTTGACCTTGATGGTCGGGTTCTGCTTTTCGAAGTCGGCGACCATGGATTTGAACTGGTCTGCAGCCTCGGACTTGAACTGGAAGAAATCCAGCGTAACGGTACCTGCGGTGCTCGATCCGCAGCCTGCCAGGCCGAAGCCGACGGCGATAGCGCACGCCACAGCAGCAGTGCGCACGGCCAGACGCTTCAGTCTAGGCGTTGAATGTGGGGAATCGGACAGCATATTGTTGACTCCTTTATCTCTTTCCTTCCGGCTTCAGCGCCGGCGGCTCTTCCACTTTCAAAAGTAACGATTGCGCCATTTCATTCCCAGCGCCAGCGAGCCCACTTGCACAAGAAACAAAAAGCACGGTATTTTGTGATTAACGCAATAAATAATGCAAAGGGGCTTAAGCATGTCTGACGCCAATGCGATTCCGCAATGGTTTTCCGGATCCGAGCATACGCATCGCGTGGCGGCAGCCATCGCCCAATATGGGCCGATTGCGCGCACCACATTGGCACAGATGCTGGGATTGAGCCAGGGTGCGCTCTCCCGCATTACCAGCGATTTGATTTATGCCGGAGTCATCGAAGAACTGCCGGCTGCGGCCGGAACTACAGGCAAGCTGCCTGAACGGTTTACTCCCAAGGAGAGCTCGGATCGTCGCGGCCGGCCGCAGACCGCATTGGTATTATGCTCGAACGCACGCACCTTCGTAGGCGTCAAAGTGCACGGCACATCCATTGTGTCGGCCGCCGTGAACGCGCATGGCGAGGTGGTTTCCGGCCGGCATGAGATACCAATTGGTGCTGATCAGTCGGCAGAATATGTGACATCGTCGATAGCCACGCTGGTTCGTGAATGCTCTGATGATGTCGCCGCCACCGGCCTGCCCGCTCCCACTGCCGTGGGCGTAGCGGTCGGAGGTCACGTGATCGATGATTCCATCGTCACGTTCGCCCCATTCCTGCACTGGGAGGGCACCACAGATTTAGGCGCAATGGTGTACGAGGCCACCGGATTGCCATGCGGCGTATTCAACGATATCGATTCGCTGCTGGTGGATGCCTCCTGGTTCGGGCCGGGTGTCGGCGTGGATATGTTCGCCGTAGTGACCATCGGCGTGGGCGTGGGCTATTCGCTGGCTGTGCATGGCGAACCGGTCAGTTACCCGGACAAGAGTTTTGGCCTAGTGGGGCATGTGCTCATCGACCCGGAAGGCCCGCGCTGCACCAGTGGGCATATCGGGTGTTCGCAATGCCTGACTGACGATTCGATTGCGGAACAGTATTCGGCGATCATCGGCCGCGCAGCGACCTTCGATGATTTTGCGCACGATGCCAGAGCCCATGTGCCGCAAGCCTCCCAGCTAGTGCACCGCACTTGCTTCCGATTGGGATCGCTGGTGGCCACCGTGGCGAACATCGCTATGCCGGGGCATGTAATGATCGCCGGCGAATCGGCATTTTTGGCGAAGCTTGGTACCGATTCGCTGCGTGACGGCATCCGCTTCTATCGGCATAGCCAAACTCAACCGGTGAAGTTCACGATTATGGATCACGACTGGCAGCTCTGGGCCAAAGCCGCTGCCAGCCGTGTAATCGTGAAGCATATTGGGTAGGTCACTCCGCCACAGCTTTGAACAGTACTGCCTGCTGAGGGTGGAGGGACGGGGGACGGATGCCGTAGCGCTGCAGGGCTTCACCGGTCAGGACTACGCCTTCCTCACTCCACCAGCCGAGAGTGCTCTGGCCGTTGGTCAGACCGGTCAAATCCAAGCTCGGGTCGAGCGGGCTGACGCGGTAGGTGCGCTCGGGGTCAAGTCCGGGCAGGTGCACGGGCGCGGCCGGATAGGTCTGGCTGGTGGTCAGCTGGGTGAAGCGGTAGATGGCGGCGTCGCGGTTCGGCATCACCATGCCATCCAAGCGCACGGCCGGATCGTTGGAGTCGGCGTGCACGCAGGTGTCGATGGCGAACCAGTCGCGGTGCTTCTTGAATTCGGCCACCCACACGGCCAGCTTGGCGAGCGCCTCGTCCGGCTCCTTCAACAGGTTCCATTCGATGCCCATGTGGCCGAAGAACGCCATGGCCATGCGCAGTTCCTGGCTGGTGGCACGCTGGGTGGAGTGCGCGGGACTGGCACCCACGTGCTCGCCCATCATCGCCGGCGGCACCAGCAGCGAGGTGTAGCGCTGGATGTCCGCGCGCTCGACCGGGTCCACGCAGTCGGAGACCCAGATACGGTCAGCGTGCTCTAGGATGCCGAGGTCCACGCGGCCACCGCCGGAGGAGCAGCTTTCGATCTCAAGGCCCGGATGTGCGGTCTTGAGGCCCTTGAAGATGTTGTAGATGGCAAGGGTCTGCGCGTGCACGGCCGGGCGGCCGGAGCGGCGGGAACCTGGCTCGGTGACGAGCTTGTTGTGGTCCCACTTGATGTAATCGATACCAAGCTCGCCGACAAGCTGGTCCATGCAGCCGTAGATGTAGTCGAACGCATCCGGATTGGTCAGATCGAGCACCTGCTGAGTGCGGCCCTGCAGCGGCAGTCGGCCAGCGGTGGGCGAGAGAATCCAATCGGGGTGGTTACGGGCCACATCGGAATCGGGGTTGACCATTTCCGGCTCGAACCACAAGCCGAATTCCATACCCTTGGCGTGCACGTAGTCGGCGAGCGCCTTCAGGGACTTCGGGCCATCGGGCCAGACGTCCTGCGCAATCTGCCAGTCGCCAAGGCCGGAGGTGTCGTCGCGGCGGGAACCGAACCAACCGTCATCCACCACGAATCGTTCCACGCCGGAGTCGGCGGCCTTGTCGGCGAGCGCCTTCAGCGTATCGAAGTTGTGGTCGAAGTACACGGCTTCCCACGTGTTGAGGATCACCGGACGGCCGTGCGAGAACAGGCGCGGATGCAGGGAGCGCACGTAGGAGTGGAAGCGGGCGGCGATCTCATTGAGGCCATCGCCATAGGAGCCGAACAGCCACGGGGTGTCGTAGGAGTTCTGGCCTTCGCCGGGGCCGGCGAGCGTCACTTCGCCGCCGAACAGGAGTTCGCCGCCGCCGATCACGCCGGTCGTGTAGGGCAGACGTTCGGCGGACAGTACGGAGTTGCCGCTCCAGCCCACGTGCACCGAATAGGCGTCGCCATGCTCGAAGCCGAAACCGGGCACGCCGGCGGTCAGGAGCAGGGATGCGTCGAAGTCAGGGCGGCCGGCGAGCTGCGGCTTTTCGAAACGGCCGACGGTCAGCGGCTGGCGCTGCGGACTGCGTTCACGTAGATGGTGACCGGTGGTGGTGAGGATTTCGCCGGCGGATTCGGGCAGCGGGAAGCCGAGCTCGATCTTGCCGATCTCGAGCGGGGCTCCGGCGTCTGCACCGAACAGGTTGGTTACGGTGGCCTTCTGACGGGCCAGGCCGCCGGGGAGCAGTTCGAGGTGCCATTCGACTTCCACGCCCTGCTCCTCATCGCGCGCGGTGACTATGACGCCGGGCACGCGGGCCGGGCCGGTGGCGTGGGCATGGCCGGCCACATCGGTGTAGCTTTCGCCGGACACGGCATCGAGGGTGGCTTCCAGCACGCCGCCGGTCTCGATGTTGGTCACGGTGAACTTGGGGAAGAGCTCGACGCCGGCGCGGCGCAGCACCACGCGCTGCTCGCCGATCCAGCTTTCGGCCTGGGTGGGCAGGATGGACGGCCAAGCGGTGTCGTCGAGCGCGCCGGACACGCGCTGCGGCTTGAGCGCATCGTACGCAGCGAGCAAGGTCTCAGGATTGCTCAGTGGACGACCCCAATGAATGATACGCGGCAGGTCATCGCCGGCAGCGACCAGACCGATTGCCACGTTGGCATCGGGCTGTACAAGATAGATGGCGGTGAGCACGGTTCCGTCAGCGGCGGTACCGGTGAAGGTGGCGGTGTTCTGGGCCATAGTGTCTCCTTCGACGTATACGGAATGCATTGAACTACTGATTGTGATGGTAGAAGAAATGGAATATGTTGCCTTGGTGCCGCGTGTTGGATGGATGAAGTAAGTATTTGAGCGATTTACCGCCGATGAGCGAAGAACGCGCTGAGGAGAGCCTGGCAATCGGCTTCTGCCACACCGCCATACACTTCAGGGGCGTGACCAATATGGGGATCGCGCGGGATATCCCAGATTGACCCGCAAGCACCGAGCTTGGAGTCCCACGCGCCAAACACGATGGTGCCGATATGGGTTTGGATGCATGCGCCGGCGCACATCGGGCAAGGCTCAAGCGTAACAGCCAGTGTGCAATCGGAGAGATTCCACGAGCCTAATGCGCGGGCGGCCTCACGCATGGCGATGATTTCGGCATGTGCCAATGGATCGCCATCGGCCTCGCGTGTGTTGTATCCTCGCCCGATAATCTGGCCGTCGGCGTTCACCACCACTGCGCCAACCGGCACATCGCCGGCTGCCGCGGCCCTTTTGGCGAGCTCCAGCGCGCCGTGCATCGCCTCGTCATATTCCATATGCCCCATATGAACGAGTGTATGCCTTTTTCTCATATCGTCTCATGATGTGCATAATCGGCCGCAATCTTAACGTTTTTCTTCATGGTTCCCATATACTTTTGGTGGAGAAGAGATACGAGAAGGCGGCAACATGGCGGTATTTGAGCTCATCCTATGCATCATTGCGGCGGTGGTGGTGAGCTCGTTTGCCAGTCGCTTCGTGCCCAAAGTCTCCACGCCGCTGGTCCAGATTGTGCTGGGCGTGCTGGTTACGTATCTGCCGTTTTTCCCGGATGCAAAGCTCGACCCGGAACTGTTCATGGTGCTGTTTATCGCGCCATTGCTGTATTTGGAAGCCCACGAAATCGATAAGTCGGCGTTGCTGAAAACGCTGGATCTGAGCCTATCGCTGGCTATCGGACTGGCTATCGTCACGATGGCGGCGGTCGGATTCACTTTGCATGCCGTCTGGCCGTCCATCACCTTAGCCTCAGCCTTAGCACTCGGCGCGGCACTCGGCCCGACCGATGCGGTGGCCGTCAGCTCCCTCGGTAAAGAAGCCTCGCTGACGCAGCGTCAGCGCAGCGTGCTGAAAGGCGAATCACTCTTCAATGACGCTTCCGGCATCGTCGGCTTCCAGTTCGCTCTGGCCGCCGCCTTCACCGGAGAATTCGCCGTGGGGCAGGCCGCCGGCGAATTCCTGATGTCCTTCTTCGGCGGCACCCTGTTCGGCCTGGTCATAGCGACGGCGGCCAACTGGCTGTTCGAAACCGTGCGGTCCCTGGGCTGGGAGACCACCACCACACGCATTCTGATGGAGCTGTTCCTGCCCTTCCTGCTGTATCTGGGCGCGGAGGAATGTCACGTGTCCGGCATCCTGTCGGTGGTGGCCGCCGGCCTGTTCATCCGATTCGACCGAACCGGGGTGGGGCCGAATGTGGCACGTACGAATATCGTTTCCACTTCAGTATGGGGTGTGCTGAGTTTCTCGCTCAACGGTGCGGTGTTCATTCTTCTGGGCATGCAGCTGCCGCGCGCCATGAGGGCCAGCTGGTCTGACCCGTATATCAGCAATACCGTGCTGATCGGCATTATTCTGCTGGTCACTCTGGTGGTAATCGCGCTTCGATTCTTCTGGATTGCGGCCATGCTGCGCGTTGCGCGAGATACAATCACCGGCCAGCGCCGCAAAATGACACCCGAACGCTGGCGCTCGGCCGCAGTGATGACCTTCGGCGGCCCCAAGGGAACCATCACGCTGTCATTGATGTTCACCATCCCGTATTACATTGCCGGCGGTGCGCCGTTCCCGATGCGTGACGAGCTGATTTTCATTGCGTCAGGCGTGATCATCGTGACCTTGCTGCTGGCCAACTTCCTGTTACCGCTATTGGCCCCGAACCGTGGCAAGGATCCCAGCGCGGAAATGATTCCGGTGACCATCGATGTGTTACGCGCCACGGTGGAGGAACTGACCGGACGCATCACGCCAGAGAATCGCCGTGCGATTCTGATGGTAATCGACCAGTACACCAAGCGCATCGGGCGATTGCAGCAGCGCATCGGCGATACCGATCCTCAGGGATTCGAGCAATTGCAGATCGAAGCGCTGCATTGGGAAAAGGAATTCGTGCGCGACCGGCTTGCCGACACCAAGGCGCATCCAGCGGCGGATACGGCCACGCAAGAGCTGAACGTCGAAGCCTGCGAGCGCATGCTTGACCAGATTATGAATACGCTGCGTCACACTTCCACTGATCCGACTTCGGGGCATGCGGTATCGCAGATTCGCGGTCGCTTACGCATGTTCCAGCGGCAGATGAGCAACTACGCCAAACGCACGGTGTCCAAGATTCGCCATACCACGCCATTGGTGAGCGAGGATCGGATTTTCGCGCGCACCCGCGAACTGCAGGTCGAGGCGATTCATCATGTTATCGGCCAGCTTATTGACGAGATGGGCCAGGATACGTACAACACCGAGCATTGTTCGGCGCTGTTGCTGGATTATCGTCGCGCTGCGGCTTCATTGCAGGCACGTCCGAATATGAGCGGCACTACGGAAACCATCACGCAGGTCGAGGACGTAAAGCGCGAGAGCTACGGTATCGAACTCGGTGTGATTCAGGACATGTACGAAGCCGGCGACATCAACCGAACCCAAGCCCGCTCCCTGAGGCGCAACATCTACGTTATGCAGGTCGATGCTGATTCCGGCATCTAGTTTCCTTGGCTCCCTTCTCTGAGGGGAGCCAAGTTGGGGATTGCTATTTCCGTTTCCAGTGATGGCGGCTGACTACAGCACGCCAGAAGTAATGTCGTTGTCAAGTAGCCACTGGCGCAAATCGGCGAACTCCTCAAGACTCACATTGTGATCCAGACCGTGGTAGCTCTTGGTTTTCAGCCACGTATGCTCTTCCAGCCAAGCGGCGGTGGCGAACAGTTCGTATTTCGGGATTACGCCATCGTTCTTGCCGTACGTATAGAACACGGGGATATCGTAATCGGCCAGGCGAGAGTCGGCGGGGGCCGTGCCGGGCACCTGACCGGGTGTGTTGAAGCCGGACAGGGAGACGACGGCCCGGTACCGCTCGGGATTGATACGCAACAAATGCACGGCGACCAGCCCACCTTGTGAAAATCCAAGCGGCACCACGTCACGGTCGGCGGGAATGTTGTCGGCCACCCATCGGTCGACTGCTGTGGCGGCGGCATACGCGTCGTAGTCACGATCATCGCCGATAGGCAGGGCATCGTGGAACCACGCGTAGTTGCCGGGGTCGGGACTGCCTTCACGGGCCGGCGCGAGTGTCAGCGGCCCGCGCAATGCCACGAAATCGTTATATGGAGCGATGAGGCGCATGATGGCCGCCATGTCTTCTTCGCTGGATCCCCATCCATGCAGGCACAGGAACAGCGGATGCGTGGCATGCTGGTCGAAGCCGCCGCGCGAGGTGACGCTGTGTTCCACGGTGAGTGGCTCGCCAAAACGTCCGGGCACAGTGGTGGATTCGCGGCCGATCAGGGGCTGGCTGGCATTCGCTTCTTTGCTCATACCAATCCAATATAGAGGTCTTGCGCGCTGTGCGGAAAACGATGGACCATGATTTCAATCACATTGGGTAATCCGCGCCGACTCGCCTTGGGGCTTTCCAAGGGATACCGGCAATCTGTCAGGCGTTACCGCTGTTTGCGGCTGCGGTGATTGTCTCAAGTTCGCCGCCCCACTGCTGCTGCAGTGCGGTCATCTTGCTGGCCTCGCCGAACACCATCCAGCGTTTGCCGTTCAGCAATCGCCAATCGCCTTTCGTCTGCTCATTATCAGCGTATTGGCTCAGCAGTTCGGAAATCTTGCTTTCGATAGGTGCCCGGCTGATGGCTGCGGACGATTCCGATTCAAAGGATACGAAGGCCACTCTCGGATCAGTGCACATCTGTACGGTGGTGATGCCCGGCAAACCGCCCGTATCAAGCCCCTGCCATCCTTCTTTGCACGTGCCGGCAGCTTGTTCGATGCCTTGCTCCATCTGTGCGGTATCTTCGACGGGCGCCTTGTCGTTCGACTGCTGAATCAGTCCTTCCGGGAACAATACGCCCACGGCCACGCCGATAACCAAGCAAACTATGGCGCACACCAGTGCGATGATGCCGCCCGCGCCCACTCCCCCGTGAGTGGCGTACCGAGGCATGGTGACTCGCGCAGCGATGACCAGAATCAGGGTGATGCCGATAAGCACCGCCGCCGTCAACGCAACGTATCGTCCTGGCACTGCCGTCATAAAGGAAATGGCGTAAGGCGCGATTTCATGAACCGCCGAGGTGGCCGATACCACGACGGCTAGCAGTCCGCTGACAACGGCAAGTCTGCGGCACAACATCGACGTTGGGCTGCTGGCTTTTGTAGCGGCAAATCGCCGGCCGGCATTCCGCCTGGATGGGCGTCGATTCTGTGCACGACGTGAGCTGCGCGAATCGTCATACTGACCATCGCCGAAGAAATCGTAGTCCTCATCGTTGCGGGCCATCGGTGCCCCCTTCCTGCCGATTACACAGCTAGTGTACCGCTATGGCTTGGGAATGGCGGTCATTCGGGGGAATGATTCAGGGCACAAAAAAGAACCCCGGCGGTTGCCCGCCGGGGAGAGAAAGGAGAGAGAAGAAGAAAGGGGATTCAATTGTCGGGAACTGCTGCGGCTCCTGATCAGCTTTCCGCTGACATCTTTTATATAACCACTGCTTTCTGGGTCTACCTCTAAGTTTCTCTGAAAAAAACCTGAGAATACTTGCGATTGATGGACCGCGGAAGCGTGAGGAGCCTCTCATGTTTCCGCCCAAGGCGCTAGACTTGAAGGCAGTATTTATTTGCCCAAGGAGTTTTTTCACATGCTGCTGTCCGACCGCGACATTCTCGCCGCACAGTCCGCAGGTCATATCTCACTTGATCCGTGGACCCCCGAAATGGTGCAGCCCGCCTCCATCGACGTACGACTGGATCGGTACTTCCGTTTGTTCAATAACCACGCCTACACCTATGTCGATCCGGCGGAAAACCAAGGCGCACTCACCGAACAGTTCGAGGTGGCTCCCGACGAACCGTGGATTTTGCACCCCGGCGAGTTCGCACTGGGTTCCACGTGGGAATACGTCAAGTTGGACCCGTCCATTGCCGCCCGTCTGGAAGGCAAGAGCTCACTGGGCCGATTGGGTATTCTCACCCATTCGACTGCGGGCTTCATTGACCCCGGTTTCGAGGGGCATATTACGCTTGAGCTGTCTAATGTGTCGACGCTGCCGGTCAAACTATGGCCTGGCATGAAGATCGGCCAGATGTGCTTCTTCCAGCTGAGCTCGCCCGCTGAGCACCCTTATGGCTCCAAGGGCACCGGCTCGCATTATCAGGGCCAGCGGGGTCCGACGCCGAGCCGTTCCTACGAGAATTTCTACCGCGCGCACATCGACGACTGAGCGTTGCGACGTACCATTCGGCCGGCGGATGCCGGCCATTTGCTTAATCCCAAGGAGATGTCATGACCAACAGCGATGGTGGGTTCCAGTTCGACTTCCAGCAGCACGAAAAGCCAGTCAGGCCAACGGTTCCTCCGATTCCCGGGCAAGAGACGGCAGCATATAGCACGGAACCCACGGCACAGGCCACACCGGCTCTGCAGTTCCCGCAGTCTGTGCAGTCTGTGCAGCCGACGCAGTTTGCACAGCCCACACAGCCCGCACAGCCGACGCAGCCCATCGATCCGGCCATGACGCAACCGTTCTCGCCGCAATTCCCGGCTGCGGTTGCCGCACAAGCACCACAGCCGGCGGCAGCCACGCAGCCAGCAGTATCCGAAACACCAATCGCCGCTGCGCCCGGCCAGCAGCAATACGTTTGGGATCAGGCGACGCAAAGCTTCCGCCCGGTGGAACCGACAGCGCCGGTGACGCCAGCAGCACCAGCGGCACCGGCGACATCGCCTGTTCCGGCAGCTTCAAACGCCGCGACACAAGCGTTCCAGCCCAATCAGGCCGAGCAGCCTGCGGTAGATGCCGAGGCAACACAAGCATTCCGGCCTGATCAGGTCATGGCAACACAGCCTTTCGAAGCTCAGGCCATGCCGAATGCCGAAACCGAGGCCACACAGGCATATGGCGCATCATCCACCGTATCCGGTGAGACCGTTGCCATGCCGGCAACGCAAGTAGCGTCTGCCGATGATGCCGCAGCCACACAGGTGTTCCAACCGGCCGCCCTGGCCGCTTCGGCACAGGCTCAGCCTGCTGTGATGCCTCCCTCCATTCCGCTGGCTCAGGTCTCCGATGAGGACGATTCCGATGGCGCCGAGCCTCGTCACGGCGGTAGCGGCAAAAAGAACACCCTCAAAATCGTCGGCATTGCCGTAGCGGTAGTCGCCGTGATAGCGCTGGTTGTCGCAGGCCTGCTCTGGTGGCATTCCAACAGCGGCAAGGCGAGCCAAGCCGTGGCACTGGCCGAGTGCAAGGTAGCGGCCAAGCAGTACACGAATGCGCAGAAGAAGCTCACCACCGCCATATCCAATGGCCAAACCAGCGCGCAAACATCCACCAGCGATGTGGCCGATGCCAATACGCTCACCACGCTGAATCAGGCGTTGCAAGACGCCGGCAATCCGGCTGACACCGCCAAGTGCGATTCCAGCCTCAACGCCACTGAGTTGAAGTCTCACACTAAAGAGCTGCAGAATGATGCCAGCGACATGGCTGACAAGACGGATGCCATCAACAATGCGATCAAGGCCGTTAATACTTCAAAGGCGACGGCCGATACCGACACACTGAAATCGAACCTGAGCTCGGCTATTTCGCAGGCGCAGGGCACGCTGGATAATTCCGCGGGCAGTGTGGCCGATGAAAACACCCGCACCGCGCTGCAAAACGCCATCACCGAGGCCAATACGGTGATGAACGGGACCAGTCCGTCCGAATCCGACGTCAACAATGCGATTTCTAAACTGCAGAAGGCCGAGTCCGACATCACCGCCTCGATGCAGGCCAAGCAGCAGGCAGATGCCGCCAAGCAAGCTCAGGAAGAGGCTCAGCGGAAGGCCGACCAAGAGGCACAGCAGAAGGCCAAGCAGCAGGCGCAGCAGAAGTCTCAAGACGGGTCCACCTCTACTGACGGCACCGACGGCAGCAACAACTGAGGTCTGCAGCGTTCTCCCGTTTCCCATGGGGCGGTAACTTCCCCATGGGGCGGTTAGCACATTTTCCTTTTTCGCGGAATAACGCCGTTTTCAGCGACCGCCCCATGAGGAACTCACCGCCCCATGGGATAGTTACCGCCCCATGAGGAGCCGTTTGCATATAGCAGTGGGCCGGGCCCTGAATACCAGAGCCCGGCCCACTGCTATATGCCCACAATCAGGGCTATTGCGATGGCTTAACGCTTGGCTATCGCGCGTAGCACAATCTTACGTAGCTCGGAGGCAATCAGCACGAACGCGGCCAGGCAGATGCACTCCACCCACGCCATCGGGCTCAACGCCACGGTGCCGAACGGGCCATTGAGGAACGGCACATAAATCACCGCAAGCTGCAGCACCACGGACAAACCAATCGCCCCCCAGAGCCACGCATTGGAGAACAATCCCACGAACGCGGACTGCAGATGCGAACGGGAGGCAAGCGCGTTGAACAACTGGGCGAACACCAGAATCGTGAAGCCCATCGTACGGGCCTCGGTCATCTGCGCCTCATGGCCGATGGCCTCCACCGAACGGTCGGTGAACAAGCCGCCGGACAAGTGCATATCCATGCCAATCAACGTAACCACCGCCATGATGACGCCGACGAAGATGATGTCGCCCCACATCGAAGCATCGATCACACGATCCGTCATCTTGCGAGGTTTGCGGCCCATCACATCATCGGTCTGAGGATCGACGCCCATGGCCAACGCCGGAGCGGCATCGGTCAGCAGGTTGATCCACAACAGCTGGGTGGCGAGCAACGGCACCGTGACACCCACGGTCTCCGGCTGCCGGATACCGAGGAACCCAGCCAACACCACGCCAAGAAACACGGTGAACACTTCGCCCACATTGGAGCTCAGCAGGTAGCGCAGGAACTTGCGGATGTTGTCGAAGATCACGCGGCCCTCACGCACGGCGGCCACGATCGTGGAGAAATTATCATCCGCCAGAATCATCTTGGCGCTCTGCTTGGTCACCTCGGTGCCGGTGATGCCCATGGCCACGCCGATATCCGCGGACTTGACGGCCGGCGCATCGTTCACGCCGTCACCGGTCATGGCCACGATATTGCCCTGCCGCTGCAAGGATTCGACGATCCTGAGCTTATGCTCGGGCGCCACACGCGCATACACGGACACTTCGGCGGTGGCCTTGTCGAACGCGGCCTCGTCGGGCAGGCGATCAAGCTGGTCGCCGGTCAACGCCTGACCGTCCTTGGCGATGATGCCAAGATCGGAGGCTATGCGGGCGGCGGTCAGCGGATGATCGCCCGTGATCATCACCGTGCGGATGCCGGCACGATGGGCCTCGGTCACGGAGTCGCGCACCTCGGTACGCGGCGGATCGATAATGCCGACCATGCCATTCCAGATGAGATCGGTTTCGATGGCCTCGGCCTGATCGGCGATGTCGGACACCTGGCCCGCGGCGTTGACGCTCACACCGGGAACATCGGCCAAGACGCTGGTCTCCAGCGGACGGCACGCCTCACCGAGCGTGCGATACGCCTCGGAGGAAAGACGTTCGACGGCGGCGAGAATCGACTGACGGTCGCCTTCGGTGAGTTTGCGGACCTGTCCGCCCACGCGGATACGCGAGCAGTAGCTCAACAGCACGTCCGGCGCACCCTTGGCGAACACGGTGAGCTTGTCTGAATCGGTGCTGTCCTTGGCGATGATGGACATGCGCTTGCGCTCCGAAGTGAATGGGATCTCGCCCACGCGCGTGTATCGCGTGATCTTGCGATTGGCCTTGACCTTGCGGGCGGCCACGATAAGCGAGACTTCGGTGGGGTCGCCCACGATCTCCCAGCGGCCGTTCTCCTCACGCAGTTCACCGTCGTTCGCAAGCGTGCCGGCCACAAGCGTGGCGACGACCTCATCGGCCATGATCCGGGCCTGCTCGGACTCGGGATCAACGCCGCCGGCCAGTACCATACGCCCTTCGGGCGCATAGCCGGTGCCGGTGATCTGCACTTCGCCGGACGGGGTGACCACACGTTCCACGGTCATTTCATTACGGGTCAGCGTGCCGGTCTTATCCGAGCAGATCACGGAAGCGGATCCCAGGGTCTCCACCGAATGCAGTTTCTTGACGATGGCGTTGTGCGCGGCCATACGCTGCACCCCAAGCGCCAGCACCACGGTCAGGATGGCGGCCAAACCTTCCGGCACGGCGGCCACGGCAAGCGAAACGGCCAGCAGCAAGGAGTCGATCACATCCTGCGTGGTGTTGAAGCCCGCGAGCACGGCAAGTGCCACCAGCACCACGACGGCGATGACGCACACCGCGATGCCGAGGATCTTGGAGACGTAATCCATCTCCTTCTGCAACGGGGTTTTCTCGTCCTCCGTGGCGGAGAGCATGCCGGCGATCTTGCCGACCTGCGTGTTCATGCCGGTACCGGTCACAATCGCGCGGCCCGTGCCCTGGGTCACGGACGTGCCGTTGAAGATCATGTTGGAACGGTCGCCCAACGCCTTCGCCTCGGCAAGCGTGTCCGGCTTCTTGCCGACCGGCACGGATTCGCCGGTCAGCGAGGCCTCCGCGATGCGCAGACTGGCCGCATTGACCAGTCGGCCATCGGCGGAAACCGAATCGCCCTCGGCGAGAACGATGATGTCGCCGGGAACCACGTCAGTGGTATTGATGCGCACGACCCTGCCGCCACGCAGCACCGAAGTCTGCGGGGCGGTCATCTGCGCAAGCGCCTCGACTGCCGCCTCGGCCTTGGCCTCCTGCATGTAGCCGAGCACGGCATTGACGACAAGAATCAGCATGATCACGATGGCGTCGAACGGAAGCGCCTCGCCGCCTTCCGCGCCGGGCTGCGCCTGTGAGCGCTCGATGAACCAGGCGATAACCGAAATCACGGTGGCCGCGATCAGCAGGTAGACCAGCGGATCCTGGAATTGGGCCAGGAACTTCCTCCACTTCGGCACGGGCGGGGCGCTGGCAAGCTCATTCGGACCGAACTGGGCAAGCCGACGCTTGGCCTCCTCTTCGCTCAGGCCTTGGGACAGGTCGACGTTCAGGGCTTTGGCCACATCGTCGGCGCTGGTCAGACTCGGATCGGCATCCCCCAATAGCGCTTCCTGTGCGCGCATTGCTTCCGACTCCACGACCCCGTTCGTTGCGGTCGCGGACTTTGCGGATTGATCGTTACGATCATCCATGGTGTTCTCCTTGGTATCGCCGCGGAGTAGTCAGCCTCGCGCCGGCACCGGGTTGTCTCTCCCGGGCGGCGCAGGACTGCGCGGTTATGGGCATCGACGCAATTGCAGCCGATGCGTACGATGCCATTATTCCATAACCCGGCGGCACACTGGTCAAGCCATGACGGGCGAGCTGGGCGCGGACATCGTCGAGCGGTACAACGACTCGCCCATCGCTGCGGCCGCGCTGCCCGCCCTGACCTCGGTGCGTCCGCCGTACGCGCGTATCGTCACCGAGGTCTTGCGTCTCATCGAAATCGGGCCCGGGAATCCCACGCACATCTCGTTGCCACCGGAACTCGTCGTGCGCGCCTCGAGCTCGAATCGGCTTATCTGACGGCGAGGGTGCCCACTTGCGCGCCGACGGCCACCGTACCGGAACCGGTAAGATCCAAAGCGGCGATGGTGGCCGGGTTGGTGAACACCACGATGACGTCGGTGGCTTTGCCCGCGGCCTTGACCGCATCGAGATCGACCTTCTCGATGGGATCGCCGGCTGAGACCGTCTGCCCGGCACTCACCAGCATCGTGAAAGGCGCGCCCTTGAGTTGCACGGTATCGACGCCGATATGCACCAACACCTCGACACCGCCCGGAGTGGTGATGCCCACGGCGTGTTTGGCGTCGGCCACGGTGGTCACCGTTCCGGAAACAGGGGCGACGACCAGCCCGGAGGACGGCACCACGCCGAACCCATCGCCCAGAATCTTGGCGGCGAACGTGTCGTCGGGCACTTTCTCGATGGACTCCCAGACACCATCGCATGGGGCGAGAACCGACATCGCTGCGGGGGCGGGCGCCGCCTCATCGCTGTTGTGGAACAAACCGGAGAACAATCCCATAATGACTCCTTGAAAACCAATGATGGACGATAACGGACGACTGCGTGACGCCGATCATGTCGACGTCACGCAACCCATCCGTCATACCAAGCGACAGAGCGCCAAGCGCTAGGCTTTATGCAGCTCTTCCATGGCATCGGCCACAGCCTGCACCTGCGTGCCGACCACAACCTGGACATTCCTGTCATCGATGACCTTCACGCCGGGCACCAGCTTGCGGATGGCGTCCACATCCACCTTGGCGGTGTCCTTGACACCCAGACGCAGACGGGTCACGCAGTTCTCGATGTCGACGATATTGGCCTTGCCGCCAAGCAGCGCGTAGAGCTTCGCGGCCAGCGCGACGTACTTGTCGCGGGAGACCGCGGCGGCCGGGGCGGCGCCGGTGTCGAGAATGCCCGCCACGGCGGCGGCGCCCTCGTCGTCAACGCCATCGCCACGGCCCGGGGTCTTGAGGTCGAACTTCTTGATCATGAACGTGAACACGAAGTAGTAGATGACCGCGAAGACCAGGCCCTGCACGATAAGCATCCACGGCATATGCGCCTGCGGCACACGCAGCGAGAGGAACCAATCGATGAAGCCGGCGGAGAAGTTGAAGCCGGCAATCCACTGGAAGGACGCGGCGATGAACACCGACAGGGCGGTGAGCAGCGCGTGCACCACGTACAGCGGGAAGGCGGCGAACATGAAGGAGAACTCCAGGGGCTCGGTCACACCGGTGAGGAAGGCGGCCAGACCACCGGCGAGCATCAGGGAGCCGACGGTACGACGGTTCTCCGGCTTGGCGCAGCGGTAGATGGCAAACGCGCCCGCAGGCAAGCCGAACATCATGATCGGGAAGAAGCCGGCCTGGTACATGCCGGTGACGTACTCGCCCCACGGCTGGAATCCACCGGTGGCCAGCACGGCCTTGGTGGTGCCGTTGAGACCGCCCACACCGTTCCAGAACTTGGTGATGTCATCAATGCCGGCAAGGTTGAACCAGAACACGTTGTTGAGGGCGTGGTGCAGACCCGTGGGGATGAGCAGACGGTTGAAGAAGGCGTAGATGCCGGCGCCGACCGCACCCATGCCCATCAGGGACTCGCCGAAGGCGACCAGACCGTTGTAGACCAGCGGCCACACGAACAGCAGTACCAGGGAAATGACCGACATCAGCGCGGCGGTCAGGATCGGCACGCAGCGACGGCCGGAGAAGAAGGCCAGGAAGTCGGGCAGCTTGGTCTTGCTGAAACGGTTGTACAACGCACCGGACACGCAGCCGACCATGATGCCGAAGAACACGTTCTTGTTGCCGATGGCGCCGGGAGCAAAGGCGGCCGGCGGGTTCTCGGCGTCGAAGCCCAGGAACATGGAGGCCGAGCCCATGATCGTGGTGATGGTCATGAAACCGACCAGACCGGACAGGGCCGAGGCGCCGTCCTTGTCACGGGCCATGCCGACGGCCACGCCAACGGCGAACAGCAGGCCCAGATTGTCGAGGATCGCCGAACCCGTCTTGCACAGATAAGCGGCGATGACGTTGCCGCCACCCCAACCGCTCGGATCGATCCAATAGCCGATGCCCAGGAAGAGCGCCGCGGCGGGCAGGCAGGCGACGGGCAGCATCAGCGCGCGGCCTAGTCGCTGAATATAGGCTTTCATTTCTTTCTCCCTTCATGCGGGTTTTCCAGCGGTGGAGTACTTCTCTGTGCCCTGCTCCGCCGTCGCGCCGATCCCCCATTGGATCGGCCGATATGTGACGGAGCGAGTACCGCTTTCAACGGATAATGGTACGCCACAGACGTCATACGTCGCAACTCGCAGAAGTACGCAGCGGCATGCCGAAGATGTAGAGGAAGGAAACATGCCGCCGCGCACGTATTGTTCATGGGCGGGCCGCAATCGCCTGGGCAATCGCCTGATTGATGGCGTCCCGCCGGCCCAGCAGCCAATCGGCGCTTTGCGGATAGTCGGCAAAGGTCAGCGGCGTGCCCAGCCCCTCGCTCACGATGGCGAGCGTGCGTTCACGGCCTATCAGCGATTCGAGCAGACGGCAAGCGCGCAGGTCGTTCAAGGCCTCCTCCACCACCATGATTCTGATGGATTCCTCCGGCGCACCGCCAGGCCCCGGATAGACCAAGAACGCGTCGCCCGCGGCGAATCCCTCCGGCGTGCCCGCCTCGGTGTACGGGTTGATGGGGCGCAGCGAGTACTGGGCATTGTAAAAGTTGAAGCCCCAGTGCAGGAAGCCGGCCAGATCGTAGGTGTACAGCAGCAGGCCGAGCACGCGATTGCGGTACGAGGGCATGGCCATGAACCGGTTGGGCACGTTCGTGGTCTGCGCGCAGCAATAGTAGGTCCACAGGTCCGGCACGTGGGCCTGAACGAACGGCTCGATGGCGTCGTCCGCTGGAATCGGGTGCTCGCACGCGCCGCTTTCGTAGAATTCTACGTGACTCAACGCGTCCATGATCCGGTAGTCCTTGAGGTACGGGGCCACCACGGCTTTGGCCTTGAGGTACGAGCCGAGCTGGTCGGCGGTCGGTTCGTCGGACACATGAAACACGGTGTTGTCGGCGATGCCGAGCCGGTGCAGCTCCCGGTCCAGCGCCGTCAGGAACGCGGCCAGAAACTCCGGGTAGCCGTCGGCCGGGTCGGTGGCCGAGGCCCGCCAGCCGAACGGCCGCCGTTCTTCACCGTCGATGGCGGCGATGATTTTCGGGCAGTGTGCGGCACCCCACTGGGTGAACAGGTGGCTCATCTCGAACCAGCGGATGCCGGCCGCTTGGGCCATGCGTACCCAGCGTTCGAGTTTGGAGAAGTCGAATTGCCAGGCTGCGGTCGGGGTTGCGGCGGAATCGCCAGAAGCCCCTACAACACCGGGGGCGATGTCATCGGTGTCAGCTGTGCCAGTGGCGGCGGCAGAGCTCTCAATGCGCGTGACGCCGACCAGCTGCGTGGTCAGGCGTTCGCCGCCGACCACCGTGTCCAGCGGCGGCGTGAACAGCGGGGTGTAGAGCATGGTCATGCCGCGTTTGGCGGCCAGACGCACGAATCGCTCGACGATGCGCCAGTGCTCCTCGCTCCACACCGGCACCCCGTACCATTGCGCCAGACAATCGGCGTGCAGCCATTCGGTATGGGCGATGGTCAGCTCCGGCAGTTGCGCGGAAATACGGTGGACGCTCACGGCGGTTGCGGCGACTGTCGTGCCGGCCCGGTCGGTAAAGGTGAAGGTGAGATCGCTCGCGTTCGGAATCTCCTGCGGCTCATCCATCGCCGGCAGTTCGACATCGACCCATAGCGAGCGCCACTGGCCCGGCATGAACGCCACCCAACCGTCCGTGTCCTGCAGCAAATCCGGGTACTGGCCGGGCTGGTCGGACAGGTAGGCGTCGTCGACGGTGCCGGGGTAGGCCGCGAAGTCGACCTGCACATTGCGCACCGCACGCACGCGGGTGCGGTCGGCGAGCGCGCCGGACACCGTGACATGCGTGACGAACTGGTTGACGCAGGTCTGGCGCAGTCGGTCGGCATCGTTCGGATCCTGTGTCTCCGGCTCAACCCGGTAGGCGAGCTGGAAGGAGACGGTCTCCCCCGCCAGGCCGGTCACCTCGCGAATCAGCGCGACATGCAGCGGGTTAGCGGTCGCCGGTCCGGCGGGGGATGGCCCGCCGGCCGATGGTCCGGCTGCCGTTGGCCTACTGGTCGGGAAGATCTTTTCCAGTGCGCTGACTGGGGTGACGGTGAATATTGCCACAGTCATGGGTCCTTTCTGCAGTCGGGCTTGGGTCGGCTTCGATGCCGGTGACCGGCTGGGTACATTTGATCGGGTTGTGCTGCGGAAGCGCAATTTCGCGTGGGGAGCGGTGCGGATGCGCGTTATTGCACCGCAATCACGCCGCCGACGTCGAACATCTCGCCGCCAGACAGCAGGCAGCGTTTGAGGTTGCGTTGCAGGCTGGTGCGTTCGGGCAGGTCGGCCGTCGCAAGATTGTCGGCGCCCCAGCCGAAGACGCGCTCCACGATCATCGGGCGGGCGGAAAAGACCGGGAATTTCGCGAATCGGCGCATGAAGCGGCAGATGTTGCCGTCGGGCGATTCCAGTCGTTCCAGGTTGGGGTCCAGCAGCCAGCTTTCGCAGAACCATATCGAAGTGCGACGGTGCAGTCGTGAGAGGAACTGCACGGCTTCGGCGAACGAGGCGCCCACGGCTTCCGGGGACAGCGAGCCGTCTTCGGGAATGTGCACGCTGGTGGTGGGCAGGCCAGGGGCCATCAGCAGGTCGTATTCGCGCTGGTCCAGATTGACCTGCTCGGCCTGGATCGTGCCCTGGGTGGTGTCCACGGGATAACCGATTACGGTGGTTGCTTCGGCGGTGAGCGTCGTGGTGAAGCCTGCATCCGTACGCACGCCGTTGGTGCCTTGGAGGCGGCCGTCCGGGCGGACCTGCAGGCCGAACGCCGCGAGTATGGCGAGGCGGCCGCTGGCTTGGTGCCGGTACACGTAATACGGATCGAGGAAGGTGATCGACTCGTATTGCAGGCGTCCGATGCGCAGGATGTTGCCGGTCAGCGACAACAGGTTCCAGTCCGTCTCGCCAATGCCCAGCCGGCCGGTTTTGTCCCGATAGACGCGGGCCCAGATGGCAAAGTCGCGCAGAGTGGCTTCGATGATGTCGTCCGGCACGCCGGCGGACTGCATGCTGCGCACGGCTCGCGGCAGGCAGTAGGCCATCGCGGCGGCCAGGGTCAGGTCTTCGGCGGTGGTGTGAGTTGGGGCGGACGGGTCACGGTCAGTGTCGGACGGATAAAACACGACGGCATGATCGCGCAACCGACTCAGCACGGCGCCGGCGGCAGGCACGTTGCGCTCATCGAGGAGCAGATCGCGCACACGATCCAGCATCGCCGCGCCGGCCTCATCCGCCTGCAGCCATTGCAAGAGCCGCGCCATCGGCTCGTACATGGCCCGCTCCATACCAAAGTAGCGGGCGCACATGTTGTATTCGGCCAGCTCGGTTTGTGTCATGGTTGCCCTCATTTCGTCGCTCCCTGCAGAATGCCACTCACAATATGCCGCTGCAGGAATATCACCACGATGAATGGCGGCGCAAGAAAGTGCGGAGTACGCTTGCGCCGCCAATATTTATGTAGTTGTCATTTCCAATACATTCATTAGGGTGTGTTTACACTATGTAGGTTTTGTGTGATGATTGTCGTATGTGTACGCCGGGGTATGGCATCACGCTTGACCGGTTCATGAGGATTGCGCACCTGCTGCCGCGCCAGAGGGGCAACGTGGCGGTCGACAACTACACGTTCGTCAACGCCCTGCTGTGGATGTGCCGCACCGGGGCTCCGTGGAGGGACCTGCCCGACTGCTATGGCAAGTGGATCACCGTCTACCAGCGGTTCAACCGCTGGTCCAGGAACGGCGCGATCGAGCGCCTGTCCGCGGCATTGCAGGAGGAGCGGATCATCGCCGTCGAGGTCAGGGTGCCTGCCATGGACTCCACGAGCGTGAAGGTCCATCAGCACGCCGGGCGACGCGACCCGCCTGTTGGCCGAATCGTTCGGCCCGGCGCCGGTCGTGCCGCCCAAGAGGAACCGCACGGACCCATGGGACTACGACAGGCAGGCGTACAAGGGGCGGAACATGGTCGAACGCGTCTTTCGACCGCATGAAGCACCACCGCAAGGCCGCCACCCGCTACGACAGGCTCGACGCCACCTTCCTCGCCAACCTCCAACTCATCCTCATCGCCATCCAACTCAAAAACACCAGCAAAAAACAACTAGCGTAAACACACCCTAATATCCCCAATCACATCTTGACTGCACCGGAGGCTAATCCGGACTTCCAATACCGCTGGGAGAAGATGAAAATCAAAACCAGCGGAATCAGGGAGACGAATGCTCCAACTAGCGAGAACGTGCCAAGCTGAGCCACAGAACCGGATTGGTTGTTCCAGTCGACCAAACCAACCGTCAATGGATATAGCTTCGAGTCATTAAGAATCATCAACGGCAACATGTAGTTGTTCCAACTAGCGGTGAACGCGAATAGAAACACCGTTGTCATGCCAACACGCATCATCGGCATCGCAATTTTGAAGAAAATGCCCATCTCTCCAGCACCGTCCACACGTGCGGCCTCGACAATCTCTACCGGTATTGCAGTTTGCACATTAAGCCATGACAGCATGACACCAAATGGATATACCAAAGCCGGCAACAGTATCGCCAAGATATTGTTGCTCAATCCCATCTTGACCAGCAACAGGTACAACGGTTGCGTAAGCGCAGCACCAGGCACGAGAAAGCTTAAGGTGACGGCAGCCAGCACTACTGACCTTCCGCGGAATCGGTATATTGCCAAACCGTAGCCGCACATGGTGCTTACCAACACAGTGAGTATCGACCCGATGACCGAGTAGATCACTGAGTTGATGATCCATCTCAGGAAGATGCCATCCTGATAGGAGAACACCGCCTTCAGATTTTCAATCAACCGGAATCGGGCAAAGGCGAAGCTCGGCGTGCTGTACAGGTCACCCGCACTTTTCGTAGAAGCAATGAACAGCCAGATTACCGGAATAACAAAGTAGATAAAGGCAATCACGAAAAGCAATACTGTCAATGTTCGCGCCCACAGCGGTGATGAGACGATGCGCGATCTCTCTGATCGCACAACTGCAAATCCCGCATGATGTGGAAGACGAGCATTTTTCCGTACATTCATCTGAGTCTTGCTCATTGATGGTCCTCTCCCTTGCGCTGTGCCAGAGAAACCGATGCTGACAATACGAATGCAACGATTGCGATGATGATTGACATTGCAGATCCCATATTTTGGTTCTTCTGGGCTACGGTGGTGTCGATCACGCTCATCATCGGAGTGAAACTGCTAGTAACATTGCTAGTGACAGCTTTCAACACAGTTGGCTCATTGAATAGCTGTATCGTGCCTACAACAGACATGAATAATGTGACAATCAGCGAAGGCATTACCATCGGAATTTTGACGGACCATGCGATACGAAATTCACTAGCACCATCGATACGAGCAGCCTCGTACAACTCATGGGGAATGGACTGCAACGCTGAAAAGATAATGACCATATTCACGCCGACATATACCCATGTGGTGATATTCGCAGCCGACCATAGCACTGAACCCGGAGCCAAGAAATCGGCATCCACGCCTATTAAATGCAGACCTTTGACGATAGGACTGACACCAGGCTGGTACAGAAAGCCCCAGAGTAGAGCCGCGACTACAGTCGGTACCGCGTAAGGCATGAACACTATAATCTGCGCAGTCTTTTTAAATCGGACCAGCGAGGAGTCGATAAGCAAGGCGAACAACAACGACAAACCAAGCATGACAGGCACCTGGACGACACCGAACAACAGCATGCGACCGAACCCAGTAATAAACTCTTTGTTCTGCAGCGCTGTTATGTAGTTGCCCAGTCCCACAAAATGCACTGTTTTCCCAGCATCGCCAAACCCTAGTCCAGAACGTTTGACCGAAAATAACGAATCCCATATCGCGGTGATAAGCGGAACCATCATGAAGACAATGAACGCGATGGAGAAAGGACCCACAAACACATAGGGAATCCACGCTCCTCGCCGCTTGTAACGACGCGAAGATACCGTCTTAATGTCGTTGCTCATTGCACGCTCAATCCCTTGTCAACTGCAGCTTTCTTTAACTTGGCACTGGTATTGGTCAACGCTTCCTTGAATGTTTCCTCACCATTGCCCACTTTGCCGAACTCGTCTTTCAAAGCCGTGTGGCCGACTCCGATGGCTGGGCCGCCAATACCGCCCTTGGTATTCAGATTATTGGCTGATTCAATGAACTTTTCATACAACGGCTGGCCCCCAAAGTAATCGCTCTTCGCAACCATCTCGCTGCTTTTCAACCCAGTCTTGGCCGCAGGGAACAGACCACCCTTGGTAATCAGAATGTCCACTGACTCCGGGTCAGAATTTAACCACGTAATGAACTTGGCCGCCTGTTCCGGGTATTTGCAGTTTTTGGTAATCACATTGGCACCGCCGCCATCATCACTCCACGGGCCATTACCACTGTCAGACGGAGACTGTGCGATCGCCCATTTCCCCGACAGGTCAGGCGCATGTTCCTTGAGAATAGTCGTGAACCACGGAAGGTAGTTAAACGAGGCAATTTCACCGTTGTTGACAGCGGACCAGAACTCCGGAGTGGAACCCTCCATCGTTTTCACCAGACCTTCATCCAACAGGGTTTGATATCGCTCAGCAATTTTTCGAGTCTGAGGGCTATCAAGAGTTACTTTCCACGTATCGTCTGCCACGGTGTACCAAGAGCCTCCCTCTTGGAGAAACTCGCTTTCGAAAAAATCGATAACATTAGGCGTGAATGCTGCGATATACACGTTCGGGTTAGCCTTATGCAACTTGCGTGCGGCAACTAAGTATTCGTCCCATGTTTTTGGCGCCCTAACGCCGTATTGTTCGAAGATATCTTTACGGTACATAAATGCAGTGGGGGCAGAATCTTGAGGAATCCCGTAGATTCCACCGTTGATTGAGACCGTGGACCAAGTACCATCCGTGAATAAATCTTTTTTATCACCGACATACTTGCTGATATCCATAATCTGTTGATCAATGACATAATCAATCATTTCGAAAGCAGACATCTGCAAGATATCTCCTGCGGTTCCTGCTTCAATCAGCGTCGAGTAGTTCTTACGCGATTCGCTGGCGATACGCTTAAAGTTCACGTGAATATTAGGATTATTCTTATTCCACAGGTCCACGGCTGATTCAATTCCCGGAACCCAACCGGTAAAAGTGAGTTGAATCTTTCCGTTAGATTGCGACGCATTGTCGTTCTCACCAGCCGTACCGCAAGCTGTCATCGTCAACATTGACGCAGCCACACCTATCGCAATAATTGCACTTCCGACTTTTCTTCCATTACGCATGTGATCATCCTTCCTTGATGTAGAGTGACGCCATCATCACTCCGTTGCAATCACGCGTTTATAGTAACGGCCCCGTCATGTTGACGTCAACATTTTCGGCGTGTTGACGTCACATTCACCAAACTATCTAGAACTTATTGAGGAAAGAGCCTTTGAGACTCACGCTCCCTTCAGACGGGCTGTCGATTCACGTACAATCAGCTCCGGTGAAATCACTGCACGGGAACCCCGCAATGTGACATCTCGCAACATTTTCATCAGAAGTTCCATCGCGCAGTACCCGGCCTCCAAGAAATCACATCTGACTGAAGTCAGAATGTTGTTAGGCACGAAGTCACCCAACACATCATCCACGCCGACTACGCTGACATCCCGTCCAACCACCAGGCCTCGTTCCTGACATACCGCCATAGCACCACTTGCGATGGCATCATCAGACGCATAAATCGCCGTACAGTCAGGATATCGGTTGAGCAGTTGACACGCAGCCCGATAACCATCATCAGGAAACCAATCAGCGGACTCCACTGGCTTTGGGATAGGCGCACCATGCGCCTGCAACGTTCGTTGCCAATACTCCACTCGGGTCACCGCAGCCGGACTGAACAATGGACCACTGATATGATGCACGGTCTTATGCCCCAAACCCAATAGATGCTCGACGGCCAATTCACTGATACGCGACCCTTGCGTGTCTACAAACGACCACTCGTTCGGAAAAGTGCGCAGAGACCCCAGCACCACCGTCGGTAGGTGCCCCACATGATCAGCTGAAGACTCAGAAATATCCTCGTCAGAAAACACAATCAGTCCGGCAAGGTTCAAACTCGCGATATAGCCGGACTGTCTTAACAGTATTTCCTCAATATCTTCTCCCGCGGGCACTATCACAATGCCGTATCCGAGTTTCGCCGCCGTGGAAGTAATTCCTTCCAGCAAATCTGACAGCACATTATTGCGATGATAGTTAATAACCAGGCCGATCATCTTGGAGCGGCCGTTGCGCAGGGCGCGCGCTTGACGGTTGGGGGAATAGCCCAGTTCCTTCATGGCCGCCTGAACTTTGGCGCGGGTCGCTTCGCGCACCAGATTGCTGCCGTTGGCCACGCGGGACACGGTCTGTTGGGAAACGCCGGCCAGTCGTGCGACGTCAATGATCGTTGCCGTCTTCTTTGATTTGGAACCGCCTGCCGCCATCGTCCGCCTTTCCTATGTTGACGCCAACATTACCGGCCGAACCAAACAAAACCGCACATCACCACCGACCATGCAGAGCAGTTGTCAATAAGCCCGATGCGGGATACCGCACCGCCTAATCCATAACCTAGAAATCGTGGAAATCAGTACAATCTATAACTTAGGAATCGTGTGTATATCAGCATTTTATAACTTAGGAATCGTGATAAAATAGCAGGAAAATCCTTGAAGATATTGAGAATGTGAGCTCATCATGTATAAGCGGAAAATATATAACCGCTTGCGGCAGTGGAAATCTGAAAGCAATGGGGCTACCGCACTGATGATCGAAGGAGCCCGCCGCGTCGGTAAAAGCACAGTTGCCGAGGAATTCGCGAAAAACGAATACCGCTCATACATCCTTATCGACTGGCAGAAGGCTCCGCAGGCGGTACGAGACTCGTTCCGCAACAATCTGGATCATTTGGACACGCTGTTCATGGACCTTTCCGTCTATTACGGCGTACGCTTGTATGAGCGTGACACCCTCTTTATTTTCGACGAAGTACAGCTCTTCCCATTTGCCCGCAGCGCGGTTAAACAACTCGTTGCGGATGGTCGATATGACTTCATGGAGACTGGCTCCCTGATCTCCATTAAGAAGAATGTCGAAAACATCTTGATTCCCTCCGAGGAAGAATCGGTGAGCATGTTTCCCATGGATTTTGAGGAATTTCTATGGGCCAGAGGAGAAGAACTACTCGCCGATGCGATACGGCAAGCTTTTGCGGACAGGCGAGCGATGTCTCCGCTGCTGGACAACAAGGCGGAACGCCTGTTCCGTGAATACATGCTGGTGGGAGGCATGCCGCAGGCCGTAGAGCGTTATCTGGGAACATCCGATATGGGCAATGTCGATCGAGTGAAACGCCAAATTCTGCGCCTGTACGCTCAGGACATCGAGAAATACGGCGGAGATTCGAAAGAACGAGTCAAACGTATCTTCGATGAAATTCCAGGGCAACTTTCCAAGCATGAAAAGAAGTTCACGCTTTCGTCTTTAGGCGAAAACGCACGCGAACGTGAATATGGCGATGCTTTCTTCTGGCTGGATGAATCGTTCCTGATCAACCGCTGCATGAATGCCACGGATCCGCATGTAGGCCTGCGCCTACACCAAGAGGACTCCACGATGAAATGCTATATGGGAGACACCGGCTTGTTAGTAACGCAAGTGTTTGCCGACCGCGCATACACGTCGAATGAGTTGTACCGCGATATCCTGTTCGGCAAGCTGGAAGTGAATGAAGGCATGCTGGTGGAGAATGTCGTTGCGCAGCAGCTCCGGGCCTCAGGCCATCGTCTGTTCTTCTATTCCCGATATTCCCGTCAGGCGAAGGACCGCATGGAAATTGATTTTCTCCTTATCGGGGAGTATTCAAATGCTGCCATGAAGGCCAGGGTCTGCCCCGTGGAGGTCAAATCGACAAAGAGATACAAAACCTCATCGCTCGATAAGTTCAAGAATAAATTCGACAGCCGGGTCGGCATGCAATATGTGCTGCATCCTAGACCAATGCGCGTTGAAGGAGACCGCCTATATCTGCCGTTGTATATGGCGCATTGCTTGTGATGATTCTAGAACGTATCGCAGAGAATGGTTCTCAATAAGAAAAGCGTGAGGATTACGGTGCCTCAATCGCACATGCAGAGCGTCATATCAGTGAGATCCCGCCGTTGCGGACCATGTTTGATTGTGCGGAAAAGTTCGGATGCCTCACACTTTTCTTGACGGGAATTATTTACTGTGAGGCATTGCGCAGGTTGGCGGCCATGGCGCGGTCGCGCGAGCCTTTGGTGAGCTTGAGACCGAGGGTTACGGCGATCAGGACTATCGTGCAGGCAATCCACAGCGTTCGACCGCCGAAGTTGCTGATGGCCCAGCCACCAATCAGCGGCGCCAGCGCAATCGATACCGACCACACCACGTTATAGACGCCCTGGTACGTGCCGCGGGCGGTGGCGGGCGCCATGGCGGCGACCGTGGTGGTGGCGATGGGGAACGTGCCCAGCTCGCCCAGCGTCCACAACACCACGGCGATGGCGAACCCGCCCCATGAATGGGCCACGGCCTGAACCGCATAGCCGATGGCGGTCACCGCAAGGCCCATCACGAGCACACGCGAATTACCCATGCGCGCGAACAGTTTCATGGCGGGAATCTGCAGCAGACACAGCATGCCGCCGTTGATGGTCAGCAGCACCGAATAGTCGCCCAACCCCAGACCAAGGTCCGTCATGGCAATGGGCAGGCCGGAGGTGCTTTGGAAGTACACCAGGAAGTAGCCGAACATCAGCAGGGAGAAGCCGAGGAATGGAGTATCGGTGAGCACGCGCCGCCAATTGCGAGACATGGCGCCCTCGGGGCGGGCCGCCGGCGCCGAAGTCGTCAGATGCCTCACTTCGCGGAAGAACACGATCAGCAATATCGTGACGGAGATCATCACCGCCGCCTCGACGTAGAACATCAGCGAATAGGAGATCTTGATCAGCTGATTGGCCACGATCGGGCCGATCGCATACCCGAAATTGATGGCCCATGATTGCAGCACGTAGGCGCGCTGTTGACGCTTGGGAGGCACCACGTCGGCGATGTATGCGGCGATGGCCGGACTGGGCAGCGAGGCGAACGCGCCGTATACGAACAGGGCCGCACCCAACGCCACGGGATCGACGAGGACGGAAACGACCAGAAGGGCGGCGGCCGCGCCGATTTCACCGATGATGATCATCGACTGGCGGCCGAACCGGTCGGACAGCGCGCCACCGAAAAGACAGCCGATGATGGCGCCGAAACCGTACATGGCCACGACCGCGCCCACAACGCCTTCGTCGAGGTGCAGCGCGGAGACCAGGTAGATCGACAGGAACGACGTCACGAAGCGGCCCATCCACAGGATCAGAATCGCCAGCCACAATCCCCAGTACAGCGGGGATAGTCCGAATATCATGCGTTGCTTCTTCACTCCCAATACCTTACCGGCTTCCGATGGCGGAATGGCCGTGTCTTGGCGCGGGGTGCTGGGACAATGGCATCTATGGCTAACAAAAAAGGACCGACCAAGGGGTCGGGTGGCAAGCATCGCAACAAACTGAAGGGTTACGGCCCCACTCCCAAGGCCGAGGACCGCGTCTATCACAAGGCGTACAAGGCCAAGAAAGTGGCCGAACGTCGGCAGATGGCCGACCCACGTCTGGCAGCCCGCCGTCGAGTGGACAAGTTCGCTTCGGCGGATACTTCGGATCTGGTGTACGGCCGTAATTCCGTGCTGGAAGCACTGCGCGTAGGCGTACCTTCTTCCACGCTGTACATCATGTCTCGTATTGAACATGACGATCGCACCCGCGAAATCGTGAAGATCGCCGGTATGAACGGCCTGCACATGCTGGAGGCCGATCGTCTGGAGATGGATCGTATCGCCCGCTCCGGCAACCATCAGGGCGTGATTCTGAAGGTCGATCCGTTCCAGTACTCCTCGCTGAACGAGCTGGCCGATCGTGCCGAGAAGAAGGCCAAGGCAATGGAGGCCGCGAATTCGGCGGCCGCCCGTATTGCTGCGCGCCCGCTGTTTATTGCATTGGACGGCGTGACCGATCCGCAGAACCTGGGTGCCGTGATTCGTTCGGCGGCCGCATTCGGTGCCAATGGTGTGATTCTGCCGGAACGCCGTTCCGCTTCAGTGAACGCCGCCGCCTGGAAGGTGTCTGCCGGTGCGGCCGCGCATATGCCGGTGGCGCGCGTGGTGAACCTGACTAAGGCACTTGAGGGCTTGAAGGAGCGTGGATACTACGTTGTCGGCCTTGACGGTGGCGGCGATAAGCTCGTCGGCGAGACTGGCTTTGAATCCGATCCGCTCGTTGTAGTGCTCGGTTCGGAAGGCAGCGGTTTGGGCCGACTAGTGCGCGAAACCTGCGACGCGATTGCCGGCATCCCGATCAGCTCGTCTGTTGAGTCGCTGAACGCTTCAGTAGCGGCGGGTATCAGCCTGTACGCGGTGTCCAACGCACGGCGCAAGGCTGCGGCGGAGTGATTGTCGCTTGAGGCCGTAATAGGTTGTACATACACGGAAGCCCCTCTATTTGAGGGGCTTCTTTGTGTGATGGGCTCACCTACAGACAGTCCATTGGATTGTCCGCTTAATGACTCCACACTGCCGCATCCGGATCGTCATCGGGGTTGTAGCCGTCGTCGTCCGGGTCGCTGTAGGTGGATTCGTCGTCAATGACGCCGGAATCGGCCTCTTCGTTAAGTTCGGCGAGTGCCTTGGAATCAAGGTTGTAGCTCGGCAGAACGTTGTCGATGTAGCTGGTCACGGCCTCGCCCATCGGCACGTCGTGGCCGGCCTCCTCCGCCAGGAACCAGCGATGGTCAAGCACCTCATGGAAGAACTGAGCAGGCTCGATCTGGGAGCGATATTCACGCGGAATCATACGCACGGTCGGCTCGAACACCTCGCGCATCCAGTCGGTGGCCACGATTTCCAGATCCTCGCCCTCACGCCACGTGGAGGCACGGTAGGCGTCAAGATCGTTGAGCAGACGACGGGCCTGGTTCTCCTGCACGTCAAGGCCGGTGAGGCGCAGCAGCTTGCGGTTGGCGTAGCCGGCGTCCACCACGCGCGGGCGGACCAGCACACGCTTGCCGTCCTCGGCGGTCTTCATTTCCAGCTCGTCCACGTCGAAGCCCAGCTCGTTGAGCTTGTTGACGCGCTGCTCGATCTTCCACATTTCGTCCGGGTTGAACTTGTCGGTGTCGGTCAGGGCGCTCCACAGCGAGTGGTAGCGGTCGACCAGGCGGTTGCCCACCTCGATCTCATCCACGTCGCCGGGCAGTAGCTTGCCGGACGCCAAATCCATAAGTTCGCCGATGATGTTGGTGCGGGCCAAGTCGATATCGTATTCGCGCTGGCCATCGGTGAGCTGGACTTGCAGGTCACCGGTTTCGGCGTCCACCAGGAAGGCGGAGAAAGCGTCGGCGTCGCGCAGGAACAGGACGTTCGACAGAGACACATCGCCCCAGTAGAAGCCGGCCAGGTGCAGGCGAACCAGCAGCACGGCGAGGGCGTCAATCAGTCGTTCGGCGGTGTCCGGGCGCAGGTTGCGGGCGAACAACGCACGGTACGGCAGCGAGAACTTCAAGTGCCGGGTGACCAGAATCGCCTCCAGCGGCTCCCCTTCACGGGTGTGACGGCCGGTGACCACGGCGATCGGGGTGACGGTCGGCAGTTCGAGCTTCTGCAGTCGGCGCAGGATCTCGTACTCTCGCTCGGCCACCTGGCGCGTGATCTCCTTCATGGCGTACACCTCGTCGCCCACGTGCACGAATCGCACGACGTGGCGGGAGATGCCTCGCGGCAGGTTGGCCAGCAGGTCCTCAGGCCAGGTGGCCAAGGGCTTGTGCCAGGGCAGCGTGAACATCTTCGGGTTCGAGCTGGCGGCGGTGATCTTCAATGCTTGCGGCTCAGCTGAACTGGCGTGATCGTCTTCGGCTTTGACAGACGTGGCCTTCAGCGCACGCGGATCCATCTGGGGTAATTCGTTCAACTCCATGTGTTCGATTTTACGTGTCGTTCGCGATGTGTGCTCCTTGGCCACGACTTCGGCGCGTTATGTTTACGGGAAAACACCGTTTGGTCTCTCCCTCAGACCGTCTAGAAGGCAAAAGAAAAGCCCCGCAGCTATGCAGGGCTTTTCCAACGAGGCCATAAGAGAGGAAGAGAATAACCTCGTTTAATGGTTGACGAAGCGATTAGACCTCGCCAAGTATCTACTAGTTCAGACGCAGCTCAGTCGACGGAGCGAACAGGTGCATCTTGGCCGGGTCGATCTTGATCTTGACGGTCGCGCCGACCTTCGGCAGCGCACGCGGATTCACACGAATCGTGGTGAGCTTGTTCTGATCGGACATGACCTGGGAGGCCTCGGCGGCGGAACCGTCGGTGACGATGGTGCCGTAAATGTAGCCATCGGAGCCCAGATCCTCGACGTTCACAACCTTCAGGGAGAAGGCGTTCGGGTCATCGACCGGGGCCAGACCAGCGTCCTCAGGACGGAAGCCGACCACGATCTGGCCGTTGTCTTCGGCGGTGAGCTTGTTGACGGCCTCAGCCGGCAGATCCACGGTGTCCTCACCGATCTTCGCCTTGCCGTTGACCACCGGGTGGGTGTTCAGGTTCATCGACGGGGAGCCGATGAAGCCGGCGACGAACACGTTGGCCGGACGATCGTACAGTTCGGTCGGGGCGCCGACCTGCTGCAGGATGCCGAGCTTGATGACGGCGATGCGATCGCCCATCGTCAGGGCCTCGGTCTGATCGTGGGTCACGTACAGGGTGGTGACGCCCAGCTGACGCTGCAGGGCAGCAATCTGGGTACGGGTCTGGACGCGGAGCTTGGCGTCGAGGTTGGACAGCGGCTCATCCATGAGGAAGACCTTCGGCTCACGGACGATTGCACGGCCCATGGCCACACGCTGACGCTGACCGCCGGACAGGGCCTTCGGCTTGCGGTCGAGGTACTCGGTCAGGTCGAGGATCTCAGCGGCCTTCTCGACGCGCTTGCGGATCTCGTCCTTCGGAGTGCCGGCGATCTTCAGGGCGAAGCCCATGTTGTCGGCAACGGTCATGTGCGGGTACAGAGCGTAGTTCTGGAACACCATTGCGATGTCGCGGTCCTTCGGCTGCATCGTGGTGACATCCTTGCCACCGATGAGGATGCGGCCCTTGTTGACCTCTTCCAGGCCGGCGAGCATACGAAGGGTCGTAGACTTACCACAGCCGGAGGGGCCGACGAGGACGAGGAACTCGCCATCCTTGATATCAAGATTCAGATCATCCACGGAAGGCTTATCGTTGCCCGGGTAGATACGAGTGACGTGGTCGAAAACGACTTCTGCCATAATTACTAATCCTTTCAGAGGCAGGTACGTGCCTCACGATCCGTTGTAAAGGGATTCGTTCTTTACTGTGCTTCCGCCCTCGCCACCGACGTACAACTTTGCTTTCGGAAACTGCAAGCTTCAGCGTTTACTTTTTTCCGGTTCAGTGAAGGTTCTCTTCGTTGAGCCGAGAACCACTATACACGGGCCGTGGGCCAAGGCAAGTGGCGTGTCTGAAATGTAGGTAACATTTGAGCACTCCGCCATATTGTGTTGAGTGCTTCTCCCGTATGGAACGAGAATAAGAGCAACCAGGGTGCCTCGGGCAAGACGATGCTCCTCTATGCAGCGGAGGAATCTTTCCGGGCTCGTACTATGAACGTGATCTCGCCACTACCCGGCGCATGCAACGTGGTACCGAACGCAATCGTGGAGCCGAATGCATCGATTACGGTGGAGTCCATCTCCAAAACCTGGGTACCATCGGGCACTCCGAAATACCATGCCATCCGCGTATCTAACGCATGCACGCGCACGGCGGCATCGTTCTCTACCAAACGCACCGCGTAATTATGTTCCAGAAAGTCATATAGCGACTGATGGCTGAAATCCTGATCGACCACCTTCGGGAACCGCGCCGCCGACAAGAACGTGATCACATGCTGCTTGAGCTTATCATCCACGTATCGCAGCCTCTCCAGTCGAACCAAGTCGGCATCATCCGGCAATCCCAGACGTTGCGCGGCCTTTGCGTTACGCACCACGGCATTGTCAAGCACCTTGGTGTCCACCGTATTGCCAAGATCGGCCTGTTGACGAAAAAAACCTCGAATATGGTCGCTAATCACCTCATGCTGGGACTCACCTTGCTTGGCAGTGCGAAATGTACCTCTACCCTGCTCTCGAACCAACAGGCCATCTTGAATCAAATCATCCACTGCATGACGCAGCGTGATACGACTTACCCCATACTGGTCACAGAGCTCCGGCTCGGGCGGCAATTGTTCGCCTGAATACATCGCCTGCGCACGCTGGCGAAGATTGTCCCTAACCGCAATATACTTCGGTACACCTTCCGCCATGGTTGTCCTCCTTGCCTTCCTTTACGACTGTACTGTGCCACGGATACACAAACCGCCGGGATTGGCAACCCATTCCCGGCGGTTCGCAGACCGCCCTCCATATATCTGCAGAGCGGCCATGCACCGATTATTTCGCTTCTACGGCAGCCTTCTTCTCACGCGCACTCATCGCAAACGATGCGGCATAGAACACCACGACCGAAGCGATAATACCAATGATGAGACCAATCTGACCACCCTTGCCGAACTGGCCAAGCAGAATACCAGCAACACCATAATCCGCATCAGAATATGTGGCATTCGCCATGCCGGTGTCGCCAAGCACAGGCAGCAGGAATAGCGGCAGGAATGTAATCGCCAAACCATTGACGAAGGAGCCAATCACCGCACCACGTACGCCGCCCTGTCCGTTACCGATTACACCGGTGGCGCCGCCGGTCATGAAGTGAGCCACAATACCCGGGATAATGATGGTGGAACCAGCCAGAGCCATGATTCCCATACCGACCACACCACCAACGAAGCTGGAGATGAAGCCGATAAGCACAGCATTGGGGGCGAAGGTGAAGATCATCGGCACGTCAAGGGCCGGCTTCGAGTTCTTCACGAGCTTCTCGGAAATACCCTTGAACGCAGGTACGATCTCACCGAGTACCACGCGCACACCAGCGAGAATGACAAACACGCCAGCAGAGAATGTGGCAGCCTGCAGGGTGGAGAACACGATGAAGTTCTGCCCATCGCTCAGCTCAGATTCAATGTAGGAGCTACCCGCGAACAGCGCGACGACAACATAAATAACGGCCATCGACAGAGCGATGATGACGGTGGTGTCGCGAAGGAAACCAAGGCCTGCAGGAAACTTGATGTCCTCAGTGGACTTGGACGGGTGCTTCTTAGAACGGGTCAGACGAGCCACGAGACCGCCGAGCGCAATGCCCGCACCACCGGTGTGACCAAGGGCGACATCATTGGTACCAGCGGCATCCTTCATGAACGGCTGTACAAGCGCGGGAGAGATGGTGACAATCAAACCTTGTGCGATGGAGCCCCACAGAATCACACCCCAAGTCGACATACCGGCAACCTCGAGAATCACGGCGACCATCGTAGCCATGTAGAACGCCACATGACCGGACAGGTAGATGTACTTGAAACGCGAGGTCATAGACAGCAGGATGTTGACAATCATGCCGAAGAAGAAGATAAGGGCGGCTTCAGAACCATACTTCACCAAGACCGTGCCGACAATGGCTTCGTTGTTCGGCACCACACCCTGCACATCGAATGCATGCTGGAACATGCTGCCAAAGGGATCAAGTGCGCCAGAAACGACGGAAGCGCCTGCTGCCAACACCAGGAATCCCACCATGGTTCGGATGGTGCCCTTCATAATGTCGGTAGCCTTCTTGCGCTGCACGGCAAGACCCACCAACGAAATCAAAGCCACAATAATGGATGGCTGCCGGAAAATATCAAGGAGCACCGATAACACGCCGTTCATGCTCTCTCCTTTAATCTTTATGTTTGTCTGTATTGTTGTTTTCCGGATTTGGCGCCGGGTCGGGGCAACAATGTCTCTTCCCACCACCGAAAAGGGTTATTTATTGGGAACCTCGACACCGTGTCGCTTCAGCGCAGCAGCTACCTGTGCGGTGATGTCGTCCATGTCAATAAGGCTGTCCAGAACGACCACGTCATCCATCAGACCTTCTGCAGCTTCAGCGATGTCGCGCCCGACGAACAACACATCAGCAGAGGTAGGAGTAACGGAGGCGATATCCATATGATCGGTTTCCACACCGGTCACACCAAGATTGCTCAGCGCTTTCTCGATGTTGAGTTGGGTCATAAAGCTAGATCCAAGGCCAGTGCTGCATGCGGTGATGATTTTCATTGAAGTACCTTTCGTATGAGTTGTTTGATGAGATGGAAGTGCAGTCTGTCAGGCCAGCGCAGCGGCCAATTCATCGACGTTGGAGGACGCGTTCAAAGCAGCTAGTTTGCCTGAATCGGTCAACAAAAGAGCCAGCGATTGCATAAGATCGATATGCGCGTTTGAGTCTTTCGCGGCCAAGCAAAACATGGTGTTGATGGGATGGTCCTCATTATCGGCCAGCAGGAACGGCTTACCCACTCGCAGCACAGAGAGCGATGTGGAGACCACTCCACTTTCAGGCCTCGCATGTGCAAGGGCAACACCTCCCCCGAGATCTATATATGTTCCTCCTGGACTGGCAATCGATGTCTTAATGGCATCGACATAGCCCCGCTCGATGGTGCCGGCGTCGAGCAAGGGACGCGTCACCAAGTCGACTGCTTCGCGCCAATCCGATACCTGATCGACATACAGCATGCCGTTCGGTTGAAAATACGACATAAGCACGATGCCTCCTTGCAATGCATTAAACCACTACGGCCAGCTACGGCCATCAGACGAATTTAATGTTGAGGTTCATTCCGCTTCACCAAATTCGTATTATCATCATATCGTCATAACGTATTATCGTCATATCGGCGTGTCGCTATGGCGAACCGCAATCCGTATGCTCCTTTTATCAGCCAGAATCAGATTCGAATTCAGTCTCAACAAGACTGTTAACCACCGACCAATGAAGCATCGAGGCCGGCTCAACCGGCAAATGCAACAGTAAGAACCTAGATTGCCCTGAAAGTCACGCCGTTGCGGGCGGCTTTGCGCTCGGCCTTGCGCTCCTCGGCGTTTTCGATGCGCTGGATGCGCAGCTGGCGCCAGTCCTCGCGCATGTCGCGGAAACGGTCGGCCAGCGTTACGTCATCGTTCTCGGCATCATCATCAGTACTGCTGCCATCGGCCTTACCGAACGTGCCATCGGCCACCTTGGTGATGCCCAGCTTGAGCAGTCCGAGCAACTCACGCAACGTTTCCGGTACTGGCTCATCGCCCTCATCGGCGGACTTGGTCAGGCCCTCGATACGCCGGCGAAGCGCATCCGCATCTTCGGGATCGATCTTGAGCCCGGCGATCAGCGACTGGCGCATGGTCTCGTAATCGAGGTTGGCAAAGAAATTCAGCTGTTGCAGCGTCATGAAGCCCTTGAGCTCGGGGAATCGGTGGACGATGTATTCCTCGCGGTCGTCGGCGGCGCGGGTCCAGTCGCGGGTGAGCTGCGGATCCCAGCTGGCGGTAATCGACCCCTCGCGCATGCGGTAGTGGTACAGCGCCTTGGGCAGACGGACCACGCGCGTGGCCTCGCCGATCACGTTGCAGATACGGGAGAGATCCTCGATTTTGCGACCCACCGGGAAGGAGAATCCGGTGCCCTGATAGGTGGAGGCGGGTGCCAGGAAGGCCCAGAAATAGCCGTCAATCTCAGCCTTGACTTGCTTTTTGATGGCCTCGACCGGGGTCAGGACCTGCACCTCGGTGAAGTCGTTGTGGCGATAGTTGGACAGCAGCGGCTTGTTGTTCTCGGAGATGGTGTCGAACTGGAACATCACCAGATCGGCATCGTATTTACGCATGGCATTCAGGCAGTCTTCCACCAGCGTGGGCGCCACAGTGTCATCCGAGTCCGCAAAGTAGATGTATGAGCCGGTCGCCTGGGCGATGCCGGCATTGCGTGCGTCGGACAGTCCGCCGTTGGGCTTGTGAATCACCCGCACGCGCGGGTCGCGGGTGGCCCAGGCGTCGCACATGGCCGGGCAGTCGTCAGGCGAGCCATCATCCACCAGCAGAATCTCGAGGTTGCGATAGGTCTGCGCAACCACAGACTTCACGCATTCATCAAGGAATTTCTCGACCTTATATACCGGGATGATGATGCTGACCAACGGCTCCTGTTCCATGCCTCCAGCGTAGCGCCGTCGTGCGAACGCGGCGGCGCTGCGGGTTCGCGGACCGCGAAACCCTTAGAAATCCCAGTCGTCGTCATCGGTTTCTTCGGCTTTGCCCATCACGTAGGAGGAGCCGGAGCCGGAGAAGAAGTCGTGGTTTTCGTCGGCGTTCGGGCTCAGGGAGGCCAGGATCGCGGGGTTCACATCGCAAATCTCAGCCGGGAACAAAGCCGGGTAGCCGAGGTTCATCAGCGCCTTGTTACCGTTGTACCGCAGGAACTTCTCGACGTCATCGGTCAGGCCCACGCGGTCGTACAGCGACTGGGTGTACTCCACCTCGTTGTCGTACAGCTCGTTGAGCAGGTCGTACGTGTAGTCCTGCAGATCCAGACGCTCGGCATCGCTCAGCTGGGCGATGCCCTTCTGGTACTTGTAGCCGATGTAGTAGCCGTGGACGGCCTCATCGCGGATGATCAGACGAATCACGTCGGCGGTGTTCGTCAGCTTGGCGTGCGCGGAGAAGTACATCGGCAGGTAGAAGCCGGAGTAGAAGAGGAAGGACTCGAGCAGGGTGGAGGCCACCTTGCGCTTGTACGGGTTGTCGCCCTCGTAATAGTCGAGCACGATCTCCGCCTTCTTCTGCAGGAACTCATTGTTCTCGCTCCAGTCGAATGCGGCATCGATCTGCTCGGTGGAGCACAGGGTGGAGAAGATGGACGAGTAGCTTTTGGCGTGCACGGATTCCATGAAGGCGATGTTGGTGTACACGGCTTCCTCGTGCGGGGTGAGCGCGTCCGGAATCAGGGAGACGGCGCCGACCGTGCCCTGGATGGTGTCAAGCAGGGTCAGGCCGGTGAAGACGCGCATGGTGAGCGTGTGCTCGTCCTCGGTCATCTTCTGCCAGCTAGGGATGTCGTTAGAGACGGGAACTTTTTCGGGCAGCCAGAAGTTGCCGGTCAGGCGGTCCCAGACCTCAAGGTCTTTCTCATCTTCGAGGCGGTTCCAGTTGATTGCGGAGACGCGGTCGATGAGTTTCAGCGGTTTGCGCGGAATGGAAATCGGTGCCATGAGTGTTCCTTTATTACTTGTTGTCGTTATCGTTGTCGTTATCGGCGTTGGACTTGTTTTCGAACTCCTCCGGCGCGGTCAGCCGGAGCAGTGCTCTATAGATGGTTCGTGACATTGTGGGTTCCTTAGAGTGGCCTCTGGTTGTTCGATGTGTGCGGAGACCGCCGTCTGAGGCCGAAGGCGTACGAAGGTACGTCGAGTGCCGAAGAAAGGCGGTATACGCTCCATCGAACGATCAGAGCATGCAGCTGACGCAGCCTTGGACTTCAGTGCCTTCCAGGGCTTGCTGGCGGATGCGGATGTAGTAGAGGGTCTTGATGCCCTTGCGCCAGGCGTAGATCTGAGCCTTGTTGAGGTCGCGGGTGGTGGCGGTGTCCGGGAAGAACAGCGTGAGCGACAATCCCTGATCAACATGCTGCGTGGCCTCGGCGTACGTGTCGACGATGGCCTTCCAGCCAATCTCGTAGGCGTCCTTGTAGTACTCGAGGTTGTCGTTGGTCATGTAGGCGGCCGGGTAGTACACGCGCCCGATCTTGCCTTCCTTGCGAATCTCGATCTTGGAGGCAATCGGGTGAATCGAGCTCGTGGAATGGTTGATGTATGAGATCGAGCCGGTGGGCGGCACGGCCTGCAGGTTCTGGTTGTAGATGCCATCCTTCAGAATCGCGTCGCGCAGGGCCTCCCAATCGGCCGCAGTCGGAATCGCGATGCCGTACTTGGCGAACAGTTCGCGGATCTTGGCGGTGCGCGGTTCCAGCGAACGGCAGCCATCGGTGTACTTGTCGAAGTAGTTGCCCTGACCGGCCGGCTTGGCGTAATCGGATGTGGCGAAGCTCTTGAAGGCCTGCCCGTGTTCCACGGCGAGCGCGTGCGAGGCACGGTAGGCGTGGTAGGCCACGGTCATGAAGTACATGTCGGTGAAGTCGAGGCCCTCTTCAGAACCGTAGTGGATGCCTTCGCGGGCCAGGAAGCCATGCAGGTTCATCTGGCCGAGGCCGATGGCGTGGCCCTCCTCGTTGGCCCGGCGGATCGAGGGCACCGCGTTGATGCTGGTGTGCTCGGATACCGAGGTGAGCGCGCGGATCGCGGTCTCCACCGTGTGGGCCAAGCCACCATCCATCGCCTTGGCGATGTTGAGCGAACCCAGATTGCAGGAGATGTCGCGGCCGACATGCGCATACGTGAGGTCCTCGTTGTATGCGCTCGGCTCCTGAACCTGCAGGATTTCCGAGCACAGGTTGGACATGGTCACGCGGCCCTCAATCGGATTCGCGCGGTTGACCGTGTCCTCGAACACAATGTACGGGTAGCCGGATTCGAACTGCAGCTCTGCGATGGTGGTGAAGAACTTGCGGGCATCGATGTAGGTCTTCTTGATGCGATCGTCGGCCACCATCTCGTCGTAATGCTCGCTGACGGAAATGTCGGCGAACGACTTGCCGTATACGCGCTCCACGTCGTACGGGCTGAACAGGGCCATCTGGGCCTTCTGTTTGGCCAGTTCGAACGTGATGTCCGGAATCACCACGCCAAGAGCCAACGACTTGATGCGGATCTTCTCGTCCGCGTTCTCTCGCTTGGTGTCCAGGAAGCGCAGGATATCAGGGTGGTGGGCGTTGAGGTACACCGCGCCTGCGCCCTGACGTGCGCCGAGCTGGTTGGCGTAGGAGAAGGAGTCCTCCAGCAGCTTCATGACCGGAATCACGCCGCTGGACTGGTTCTCGATGTGCTTGATCGGGGCGCCGAGCTCACGCAGGTTGCTCAGCAGCAGGGCCACGCCGCCGCCGCGCTTGGAGAGCTGGAGGGCCGCGTTGATGCCGCGCGAAATCGACTCCATGTTGTCTTCGATGCGCACCAGGAAGCAGCTGACCGGTTCGCCACGCTGGGCCTTGCCGAGGTTCAGGAAGGTCGGGGTGGCGGGCTGGAATCGGCCGGCGAGCATTTCGTCGGCGTATTCGGTGGCCTGCGCTTCGTTGCCGGCGGCGAGTTCCAAGGCCACTGCCGCACAACGCTGCGGGAAGTCTTCAAGGTAGAGACGGCCGTCGAATGTTTTGAGGGCGTAGGACGTGTAGAACTTGAAAGCGCCGAGGAAGGTGCCGAATTCAAAACCGGCGGACTCGACGTGCTCGTAGAAGCGGTCGAGGAATTCAGCGGAGTACTGGGCGAAGACGTCGGGGTTGTAGTACTGGTTGCTGATGAGGTAGTCGAGGCGTTCGGCGGTGGAGGCGAACTGCTTGCTGTTGGCGGCCACGTGCCCAGTCACGTATTCGCGTTCGGCGGCCTTGTCTTTGTCGAACTGGATCTTGCCGTCGGCGTCATAGAGGTTGAGCATCGCGTTGAGCGCGTGGTAATCGTGCGCCGGGTCGTACTGTTCCGCTGCGGTATCGGCAGTGTTGTCGAGCGGTAGGACGGTGGCGGTGAGGTCAGTCATTGGAAATCCTTGGAATATGGCAGAAGTGTGTTTACTCAGACAGTTGCTCCCCCCCCAGTCAACTTCGTTGACAGCTCCCCTCGGAGAGGGGAGCCAATGCCTCGAGGGGGTCAAGATTTACTGTTCGGTGAAGAAGCGGACGAGGCCGTTTCGCACGGCGGCAGTGTCTTCCGGGGTGCCCATGAGTTCATAGCGGTAAAGGTATGGAACGTGGCATTTGGCCGAGATGATATCTCCGGCGGCGCAGTACGCCTCGCCGAAATTGGTGTTGCCTGAGGCGATGACGCCGCGAATCCACTCGCGGTTGGCTGGATCGTTGAGGAAGCGTTTGACCTGAATCGGCACTGCTTTCTTGACCACGCCGCCGCCATAGGTGGGCACCATGATGACGTACGGTTCGCGGACGTTCAGCGACGGGTCGGCGGCCCGCAACGGGATGCGGTAGACATTGATGCCTTCGTCCTGCACACGGCATCCGGCCACGAACCGTGCGGTGTTTTCGGAGGCCGACGAGAAGTAGACCAATGCGCCGATCGTCTTGCCTTCGGCCGCGAATTCGGGCTGGCTCAGACTCACGCGGACACCGTGGCGGCGGCGCGGTTGTCGGCGGCCACCTGCTGGGCGACTTCGCGAATCAGGTCGGGGCGGTAGCCGGTCCAGGAGTTGTCCGGCGTGATGACCACCGGAGCCTGCTGGAAACCAGCGGCCTGCAGCTGCTCAAGGGTGGAGGGGTTCTGCGTCAGGTCCACAGTTTCAAACGGCACACCCAGCTTGGTGAGCTGGCGCTTGGTGGCATCGCACTGCGGGCAATGCGGCTTGGTGAACACGGTGACGGTCATGGCGACTCCCCTTAATGTGGTTCTGATGAACAGTGAAGCGAAGGCCATATTACAGCGATGTGATTTGAAATCAAGGCACTATATGTAGTGGCGTGTACCATACAACAAACCTATATATAGTGATTTCGTTGATATTCCGCCATTCCTAAGCAGCCCCGAAAATCGGCGTGCAGCGACCCGCCCAATCACATGTGGCATTGTTCACATTTGCGCTTCAACCGCCATACTCGCGTTTCGAGGGGCTGATTTGGCCTTTTCCGGAGATCTATCTCCGTTTCGAGGGGCTGGTACTCAAGTAAGCGCATCCCCAAAATGGCGGAATGACGGTGGGGCGAAGCCGTTTATACCCGTGTTCTAGCGGGCCACCAGCCCCTCGAAACGGGAGTAAACCTCTACGGAAGGCCAAATCAGCCCCTCGAAGCGGAGAACGGATACCTCGGCACCCCGTGTGGAGCCAGAAGACCCGGCCGGATGTCCAAACGAGCATCCGGCCAGGCCTTAAAAGTAGTTGTTCAGTTTTGATAATTTTTATCACGCTCGGCCTCCCAGGAGAGAGCCAGAATAATGCACCAGCAAGGCATTAGGATGGAGGGCATGAGCGATTTGAACGCGTTGAATCTTGAGCCCGGCGAAGTGGTTGGTGGGTACACGCTGATCTCCCGGCTCGGCTCAGGAGCTATGGGGTCGGTGTGGCGTGTCCGCGACGGCGGCGGCGCCACCTATGCGATGAAGATTCTGCGCGATTCGCTGGCCGACGAGTCGGTGGCAGGCTCCGGCTCTGCGTCCGCGGCCCTGCACGACCCCGACCTCAAGCCCGATGTCACGCCGCGCGAACGTCTGCGGCGCGAGGCCATGGCCTTGAAGAAGGTCAATCATCCAGGCGTATGCGGCATTGTGGATATGGAACTCGACGATACGTTGGCGTTCATCGTCACTGAACTCATCGAGGGCAAGAATCTTAAGGATGATGTGGCCGCCAATGGCCGGTATGTGGGCGACGATCTGGAACGCTTGGCCCGCAAGCTCATCGATGCCACCAAAGCCGTACATGCGGCCGGCATCGTCCATCGCGACATCAAACCCACCAATGTGATGGTCTCAGCAGCCGGCCCGGTGCTGGTCGACTTCGGTATCGCGATGGGCGAAGGAGAAAGCCATGTGACCCGTACCGGCCTAGTGATGGGCACTCCGGGATTCATAGCCCCCGAAATCATCGACGGCGCCGAGTCCGATGAGGCGACCGATTGGTGGTCAGTGGCTTCCGTACTTGCCTTCGCCGCAACCGGCGCACCGGTATTCGGCACCAAGCCGATGATGGCGGTACTTGAGCGCGAGGCCTCGGGCAACGCGAATCTTTCCGGATTGCCGGCCGGCACATTGGCTGCCTTCCGTTCTGCACTGGACCCGGATCGCACGAAGCGATGCACACCTGACCAACTGCTCAACGCCATCGCCTTGGATGCGTTGAATCCCGCCGTCTGGCAAGGTGCACAGGCCGGACCGTTCGCCGCCGGCGCCATTGCCGGAGGGGCCAATACCATCGCGCCAGTGGCCGGCATAGCCGGCGAAACCGGGGCGATGCCCCCTTTTGGCGCGGCCGGTCACGTTGACCGCAATAATCCCCGCACTATTTGGCGAGCAACCGATGAGGCCGCACAGGCACTGACCGACGAGGCCACCACGACATTGCCGGATAGCGCCGCTCCCGCAATTTCCGATGAAGCTACGGTCCAGTTGGCGGGGGCGACGGTTCCCTTGACTGAGGCAACTACACCACTGACCAGCGAAGCCACTACTCCACTCACGCCCATTACGGGGGAGCCTCTGCTGGCCCCGACCACACCGCTTGCCGAGCGCACCGCCGTATTGCCCTCGCCACAGCCGACGGCATTCCCTCCGGCCCCGCCAGTTCAGCTGGTTGGAGGCATGGCCCAAAATGGCTGGAATCCAGCTGCCGCCGACGTCCAAGCCACGGTCGTGGACCCCAATATCCGCCCGGCATTGCAACGAGTCATTGATCAGACCGCTCAATTTGCCCCGACAGAGGCATTGGTGCAGCAACCGCTCGCCCCCAATCCAGCGGACGCCAAACGCGGCGAATATCTACAACGCGGTGTCTTTCCACTGTTGTTGCTGGCGCTACCACTGGCCGTACTGGCTGCCAGCATGCCTCTTATCGCTCTGCTGGCAGCAGCGGCGATGCTGTGGCTGTTGCTCACATTGGCCTACAACACCGAGCCCCAACTCGAGCGCGAGGGCAGGCGCGGTGGTGAACGCAAAAGCTCCGATACGTGGATTCGCGCCGCCACCCTGCCTTGGCATATCGTCAAAGCCCTGCTGCTGTCGTTGCCGCGTATGGTGCTGCTCATCGTTATCGCCATAGCCGGAACGGCGGCGGCCACGATGGCGCTTGCCTTACCGACGCAAACCGTGTACTGGTACTTCACGCCGGAACGAGGCGTGCCGATTCCACTGCTCAATGACGTACCGCTGTCGGCATCGGGATTGGCGCTCGGCGGCTTCATGGCCATCGGATGGCTGGTCACGGTATTCGGCCCGCACGCAATGATGGCTCGACTGGGGGCAGGCGTGCTGCGGGGATTGAACCCCCGGCAGGCACAGTCTCCAATGCCGCTGGCCTACAATGGCTCGCCCGCAGTGCCGTCACCCGCGGCAATGGCACCGGCATCGGCCACGCGCGGCAAGCGCAGCACCATGCTATTCACTATCTGGATCATCGTCACCTTAGCATTGTGCACACTGCCGCTCACTGGCATGGCGATTGACTGGACGCCGCTGGTCTGACCACTCCCCTGCGGCCAAGCTCATCAGACCGCACACACGACCTCTGACGCACCGCCTTTGACGCACATACCGAACGCTGTGTGACCAGAGTCACGTCCACCTTCACACGGATTTCACGCTATATGAGCTGTGAGCACAGTCTTCCTCAGGGCCGGCCATTATAATGGGGCGCAGCCGTAAGTATTTCAAGGGGATAACACTATGCCAGATTCAAAGCGTCAGGCCAAACGTGCCACTCGCGCCGAACGCCGTGCAGCCGAAGAAACGGCTTTGCAGGTCCAAGCCGCGCAGGCCGCCAAAGAGCGTAAGCAGCAGACTCTTATTGGTTGCATCGTTGTGGCCATCATCGTGGTGCTGGTGGCCATCGCTGGATTCGCCGTATACAAGGCTATGAACCCGGCAAACTCTGACGAACAGGCCAGCATGACTGTGGACGAGGCGTACAGCAAAATCGACAAAGTCAAGACCAAGCCCGCCAAAGCCAGCGACAAGGCCGGCTTCCTTATCTCCAGCAAGGGCTACTCGCAGAAAATCGATGACGCTCCGACCGTCTCCATCTATATGGAGCCGTTGTGCCCCGGCTGCGCGGCAGTGAACCGCCAGCTTGACCCGACGCTCGTCAAGCTGATGAACGCCGGCCAGCTCAACATCGATTTGCACTTCCTCAATTTCCAGGACAACAAGAGCTCCGACAACTACTCCAACCGCGCGTTCAACGGTGCCATCTATATCGCCGAGCATGACGACGATCCCGATCATCTGTTGCAGTACCTCTCCAACATCTACGCTGAGGATTTCCAGCCCGGCGAGCTGTCCAACTATGTGTCGGTCAGCGACAACAAGCTGAAGAAGCAGGCCATCAATGCCGGCGTAAGTGAGGACGTGGCCGCCGCCGCCTTCAGTGGCGACAACGAATATGTCGACTGGCTGACCGCCTCCAACAACTACACCATCCTTCGCCCTGAACTGTTCTCCAGCTCCGGCTCCTTCTCCTCCCCCACGCTCACCATCAATGGCGAATACTGGGATCTGCACCAGCTATCGCTGGCGAAAACGTCTATGGTGGACGGCTTCCTCAAGGCCATCGGCTTGGACTCCGATCAGGTGGGCGTGGAAGGCCAGATGCCATCGATCGGCGCCAACAAGAAGCCGATTTCGCTGACCGATTAATTACCGGCGCGGCTTGGCCCGAATTGACCACTCGGGAACTGCCGGTATACTAGAGATTTGTTCAAAACGATTTACGCGTTAAGAACAATCGCCTCTTTAGCTCAGATGGCCAGAGCGGCCGCCTTGTAAGCGGCAGGTCGTCGGTTCGATCCCGACAAGAGGCTCGTCGCGCAGAAAAAATGGCGTATTATATGATACGTAGGCTTTTCTACGCATATAATTCTTACCTTGGGTAAGTACTCCAGGAGCCTTCCCCCAATTATGGGCTTCCTGGAATGAGGGCGGAGCGTCCCCCAACCAGCTCCGCACCTTCAAGGGGGCGGGAACATCCCCTTCTCTCCCGCCCCCTTTTTCTTTTTTTGAGTTCAGAACAATCTGACGAGCAGGAATGGTGACGGTGGCCGGTGAAACCGCAGTACGGGTCCGAACAACCGTTACGATGGGTGGCGTAATCGTTCACCCAGCAGGAAGAGTATGGCAATGGCACGGCGTTGGACCCCGCAGCGGTTTGTTACACTGCGTCGCATCCGCGTAATCGCCTGTATCGCGGCGACCAGTATCGCGCTGGCTGGATCATTCGCGTTCACCGCGCGTAAATCCGTAGCCCTGAACATCAACGGGCAAACCACCCAAGTCACCACATATGCGATGACGGCCACCCGTCTTCTGGAGGAACAAGGGGTGGATATCAAGACCCACGATATCGTCACTACCTCGTCCGGCGACCAACTCGCCAATCATGCCGTGGTCACCGTACAGTCCGCCTACCAGACCACTATCAACATCGACGGCACGTCCGTTCCCTTCTGGACCGTGGCCACCAGTGCCGACCAGCTGCTGGGATTTTTCGAGGAAAACCAGAACAACGCCACAAAAATCACCGTCGACATCGACAATGTGTACAACCAGCTCACCGGCGGACTGGTCATCAATCAGGATGGCCCGGTCACCGTCATTGCGGACGGCAAGACTTCCGTGGCCCCCAACGGCAAACTGCCCGCGGCCTCCATTCTTGACTCCAAAGGCATCGTGCTGAACAAAGAGGACCGTGTGAGCGTCGAAAAGGACGGCGATACCACTATCCTGCGCGTACGGCGCGTGACGCATGGCGAGGAAACACGCACAGCCGTAGTGCCATACTCCACACAAACCATCGTCGACTCCAATCTTCCTGAAGGCCAGTCGGAGATCCGCCAGCAAGGCGTCAATGGCGAGAAAACCCAGGTGTATAACGTCACGTATGTCGATGGCGTGGCCGAATCGGAGACGCTGAAATCCGAAACCGTCACCACGATGGCCATCGACCAGATCATCGCCGTAGGCGCCGCCAAGTCTGATACCGATAAGGGTTCCGATAAAGGTTCCGACAAAAAATCCGACTCCGCCGATAACGGCAAGGCCGATTCCGGTTTCAACAATCAGCACGAGTCGTCCGGTAACAATGCCAACAACACAGGCGACAAGAACAACAGCAGCTCTGGCAACAACACGAACACCGATACCAACAACAATGCCGGCAACACCGGCGGCAACAACTCCGGTAACACCGGCAACACCGGCAACACCGGTAACACCGGCAACACCGGCAATTTCGGTAACACTGGTAATTCCGGTAACACCGGCGGCGGCACGAACAACAATTCCGGCTCTTCCGGCTCCGATTCAGGAACAACCACCACGCCCTCCGGCCGACTCTGGCACGCCACCGTAGCCCAGGCTCAGGCCTATGCCGCCGGTGCCGCCGCGCAGCGCGGGTGGACAGGCAACGACTGGGATTGCCTGGTCAAACTATGGAACCGCGAGTCCCGTTGGCTGTGGTATGCCGAAAACGCGAGCTCCGGTGCCTACGGCATTCCTCAGTCGCGACCAGCAGACAAAATGGCTGCGTTCGGCGCCAATTACCGTGACGATGCCGCCGTACAGATCGATTGGGGTCTGTGGTACATCGCACAAACCTACGGCAGCCCGTCCAAGGCATGGCAACATTCCGAACAAATCGGTTGGTACTGATCGGTTACGAAGCCCACAAGGAACACACGCTTATGAACGACACCATTCCCGCCACCGGTCACCTGTTAGGTGCCGCCGATATCCGTCGTATCGCGGCCGATGCCGGCATCAGCCCCACCAAGAAATTCGGGCAGAACTTCGTCATCGACCCCGGCACGGTCCGTCGTATCGTACGCGAGGCGGGAGTGACCGCTGCCGATCATGTCATGGAAGTCGGCCCCGGCCTGGGATCGTTGACGCTGGCGATTTTGGAAACCGGCGCCACCATGACCGCAGTCGAAATCGATCCGCCGTTGGCCGAACGACTGCCGGGCACAGTCGCCGAATTCATGCCCGAAGCCACGTCACGACTCACCGTCGTCAATCGGGATGCCTTAACCGTCACCCCGGAGAACGTGCCTGATTTCAGCGATGACGCATCGTTTACGCTGGTCGCCAATCTGCCGTACAACGTGGCCACACCAATTCTGCTCACGCTGTTGGAGCGTTTCGACAACCTCGTCTCGTTCTTGGTGATGGTGCAGAAAGAGGTGGCCGATAGACTCGCCGCCAAGCCCGGTTCCAAGATCTACGGCACGCCGAGTGTGAAGCTCGCCTGGTATGGCACCGCCGAACGGGTGGGCACCATCGGCCGCAATGTGTTCTGGCCGGCTCCCAATGTGGATTCCGCGCTCGTCAAATTCACCCGGTATCAGGCCGATGACCCGGCTGCCCCGGGAACTGCGAACAGCACAGACGACGGCACACAACGGGAACTCGTATTTCGTCTGATCGATGCGGCATTCGGTCAGCGTCGCAAGACCCTGCACGCGGCATTGAAGACCATTGCGCCTTCCGAGGCATTCTCCATCGCCGGCATCGATCCGACCCGTCGAGGAGAGACGCTCACCATCGCCGAATTCACCGCTCTGGCCAAGGCCATCGAATCGTGTGGAGATGGAGATGAGGCACAATGAGTCCGGTAATCTCACATCCACGCCCAGCCGCTGCCCGACATCAGTTCGATGAGCTCTCCCCCATCACCATTACGGTGGATTGCCCGGCTAAAACCAATCTCACCTTGGAAGTGGGGCCTGCTCACGACGAGTGGGGCGGACGCCACGAACTGGACACCATCTACTGTGCAATCGGTGTATACGACACCGTCACCGCAACCGCCAAGCAACCCGGAGCAGGATTCTCTCTGGAGCTCGAAGGCGCTTATTTGGGCGACTTGGCCTCCTCACGCAGCGACATGCGCCGCAACCATGCGGTACTGGCCCTCTTCGCCATGGCCCAGGCGGCCGAGCGCGAGCCGGATGTGGCGTTGACCATTACCAAGCGCATTCCCGTGGGTGCCGGACTAGGCGGCGGTTCAGCCGACGCCGCGGCGACCATGCTGGCGGTCGATCGTCTCTGGGATCTGAACTGGCCTATAGAGCGCCTGCGCACCATTGCCGCCACGTTGGGCGCGGACATGCCGTTCTGCCTGACCGGTGGCCTTGCATACGGCACCGGTTTCGGTGAACGCATCACGGATATCACCCCCGGCAGCCGCGATGAGCTGGCGCTGATAGAACAGGGATTCAGCGGCGAAGTATTGGTCGGCGCATACCAGTCGCAACTCAGCACTCCTGAGGTCTACCACACCTTTGACATCGTGGGAGCCGCAGAAGGCGACCGCAATCATCTGCAGGCTGCGGCAATCAGCCTGCATCCCCGCAGCGGGCAGGCCATCGACGCCGCCACGCAGGCGGGTGCCAGCCATGCATTCGTCTCCGGATCCGGCCCCTCAGTGGTCGCTTTCGCCGCCGACGAGGCAGCGGCACAACGCATTATCGATGGGTGGCGCGATACGGCTGTGGTCGATCGCATTATTCGAGCCAAATCTCCCGCACACCCCAATATCGGCGTCAGACAGTGACGCTAAGGTAGCAACCAGCCACCCGACCCATGAAAGAAGTCCACCGATGACGTATCAGGTTGATGAACGTGAAGCCCGCAAGGCGTACGTGCGCCGCCGCCAGACCATCGTCTTTTCCATCAGCGGCGCGGTATTGGCAGTAGTGATGGTCATAGCCCTACTGTTCAATTTCCACGTTTTCGGCCTCGGCGAAGTGGAGACTCCGGCCCGCCAGCCGAATTACGGCAACGCGGCGCCGTGCGCGGTCAAGGACAGCAGCGGCAAAGCGCAATACGTGTCCAACGCTTCGGTCGGCATTCGCGTGATGAACGGCACCTCTCACGGCCAATTCGCCAAGGCCGTGGGTGAAGCTTTGGCTGATCGTGGATTCAGCGTGCAGAAAATCGATAACTATTCCAGCACCAACGTTGAACGCACCACCATCTACTTCGGCAAGAACGCCATTAATCAGGCGTATACGCTGATCGGCAATTTCACCGACGCCACCATGATCATGACGGCTCGCGAGGATCAGCTCATCGATGTGGTCATCGGCGCCACGTTCAACGATCTGCAGGACACCAAATCCTCCCCGCGATCCGGTAAGACCATCACCAATATCGAGGGTTGCAAGGCCGCAGATAGCATGACCAAGCTGCCCGCCGACACCAAACACGACGCATACACGGCGAAGTAAGGCGCATACAGCTTCATCTTCGCGAAAAACCGTACGCTGACACGTATTCAGCGTACGGTTTTTTGGTATCGGGCTAGTATCGGACTACTGAATCTCGGCGTACCAGCGCTTGAGTTCTTCGACGGCCACATCGTGGTCCACCGGACCGTTATCCAGGCGGTATTCCAGCATGTGCTTGTAGGCGCGGCCGATCATCGGGCCAGGCTCCAGGCCCAGCAACTCCATAATTTCGTTGCCGTCCAGATCCGGGCGAATCGCGTCGAAGTCCTCTTTCTTCTTGAGTTCGCGGACGCGCTCCTCCATCTCATCCATGGCCTGGGAGAAGATCATCGCCTTGCGCTTGTTTTGTGTGGTGGCATCCGCGCGCGTGAGCCTGTTCAGCCGCTCGTAGAGGTGCCCGGCATCCTTGACATACCGGCGTACGGCCGAATCGGTCCACGGCTCGTCCACATAGCCGTGGAAGCGCAGGTGCATATTCACCAGTTCCGAGATGTCCTCGACCAGATGGTGGTCAAAACGCAGTGCCTTCAAGCGCTTGCGGGTCATTTTGGCACCCACCGCGTCATGGTGGTGGAAGCTCACCTTGCCGCCCGGCTCGAACCGGCGGGTCTTCGGCTTGCCGATATCGTGCATCACGGCGGCCAAGCGCAACGTCAGGTCGGGGGCGGGCACCGGGCCGTCCGGGCCGGTTTCCAGGGCGATAGCACGTTCGAGCACAATCATCGTGTGCTCGAAGACGTCCTTGTGGCGGTGGTGTTCGTCGATCTGCAATTGCAGGGCCGGAATCTCCGGGAAGACGATGTCCGCAAGACCGGATTCGACCAACGCCTCAAGGCCGGCGCGCGGACGGTCGGAGAGCAGCAGCTTGGTCAGTTCGTCGCGCACGCGCTCGGCGGATACGATGTCGATGCGGTCGCGCATCGAGGTAATCGCCTCGGCCGCGTCCGGCGCGATACGGAAGCCCAGCTGGGCCACGAATCGCACGGCGCGCATCATACGCAACGGATCGTCGTCAAAGGACTGTCGCGGGTCCACCGGCGTGCGCAACACGCCCTTGGACAGATCACTGGCACCACCGAACGGGTCCACGAATTGCAGGTCGGGCACGCGCAGGGCCATCGCGTTGACGGTGAAGTCGCGGCGGGACAGGTCGCCCTCAAGCGTGTCGCCATAATTGACCTCGGGCTTACGCGAGTCCGGATCGTACGTGTCGGAGCGATAGGTGGTGACCTCCACCTTGACCTCGGTGCCGTCCGGGCGGCGGCGCATGGCACCCAGCGTGCCGAACTTGCGCCCCATGTCCCAGAAGCCGTCATGCCCCCACCGGCGCAGTATCGGCTCGAACTGCTCAGGCCGTGCGGATGAGCAGAAGTCCAAATCGTGGCTCCTTCTATGGAGCAGCAAATCCCTGACCGGGCCGCCGACCAATGCCAGCTCGTAACCCTGTTCGGCGAACAGTCGACCAAGTTCGATGGCTTCGGGCCATACTTCGAAATCCAATGGGCACCTTCCCGCGTGCGACGTTTTTCTGCCCTACCAGCATACCGTTACCCCACCTGCACACGGGGTTGAGTAAGGTGGAGAATATGATTACGCCCGCCGACCTTGCCCGCATGCTGGGGCAAACACCAGATTCGGCGGATAGCCATACCCAAGACCACCTGCTGTATACGTCCGAAACTCCGCATCATTCCGCCGATTCGGGCGATTCTTCCGATGTCGGCGGCACCGCGAGCCACTCCACCAATCAGGCCGTTCATCAAGACGAAGTAGACGCAGTACCGACTGCGCAACATTCCGGTGTGCCCGGCACGCCCGCAACGCCCGTCACGCCCGCACCATCCGAATCCGAAATATCGGACGCCGCCAGCGACATGCCCGCACCGAAGCCGATGATGCCCACACCGGCCACCGTCTTCGGCATGCATGCCACCGTCACCATCGCCACTACCAGCGGCACTATCGAAGGGCAGGCCGATGGTATCGCCGGCGAGGCCGGTGCCGAGACGATTGCCGAGGTCGAGCCGATTATCGCCACGGCACAAACGTCCGTAACCATCGTCACGAACGATCCCGCAGCGACCGCCCACGCGGCCGTAGATGCTGCCGTTGCGGTCGCCAAGGCCGCCGCCGCGCACACCACAGCGATACCGACTCCGCGCGACGTGCTGATGCCGCCTGCGGCACGTACCGCACCGGCCGCAGTGCCGGTCTCAGCGCCGTCTGCAGCACCAGTGAGGCCCGTAACGTCAGCGCATCCCACGCCGGCCACGGTCTTCGGCCGGCATCCGTCCGCGGATGTTGCCTCGCCGGAACCGGCAGTGCCAGTAGAACCGGTGACGCCATCCGGCCCGACTCCGGCCATGATGCCGCAACGCCGTACGTCGGACGGTCCGACCACATTCGCTTCACTGGATGCCCAGGAACTGCCGGTCGTACGCGAATATTCGGCAGGCGGTCTGATTTTCGATGACCAGAACCGCGTGGCCATTATCGCCCGTCATTCCCGCTCCGGCCATCTCGAATGGTGCTTGCCGAAGGGGCATATCGAGAAAGGCGAGACCCCGCAGCAGACCGCTGTGCGCGAAGTGCATGAAGAGACCGGCATCCTGGGCGAGGTGATCGATTCCATCGCCACCATCGACTACTGGTTCACCGGCACCACGCAGCGCGTGCATAAGCTGGTCCATCACTTCGCGCTCAAACAGACCGGCGGCGAACTGACGGTGGAAGGAGACCCGGATCATGAGGCGGAAGACGCCCTCTGGGTACGTTTTGAAGATTTGGATGACGTGTTGAGCTATCCCAACGAACGCAAAATCGCGTGGCTCTACGCCAGGAAGAAGAACAGGCAGGCAAACGAGTGAACCTACCCGGAGTCTTACGACATTGCACACGTCTGGCACACGCACTGGCGGCTGGCGTCGCCGTTGTGGCGATGCTGGCCGCTCCATTGACCGTCTACGCGAACGATACGACGGACACGACCGATTCATCATCCGATACGACGGATGCAACGGGCAATCAGACCGAGAATCAGCCCAAGCAGAGCATTGCCATCACGCAAAGCACCCCCATCGTCACCTCCAAATCGGGCTATCATGTCACCGCGGTCATCAGCAATACGGACAGCACGGCCACGTCAAGCGGCACACTGCACCTGACCACCAATACGCTGTTCACCTTTGTCTCGCGCACCGATATTCAGAATTGGGCCGAGAACAACGCCCCCATCCCCACCCCCAACGAGTTGGGTTCCGTTGACGTGCCATCGATTCCCGCCGGCGGCACTGCCACCGTTACCGTCGAGGTGAACGCCAATCAGCAGACCCTTGCCTCCATAGGGAGCTGGGGACCGAAGCCGCTGATGCTGTCGTATATCGTTGGCAATCGGATACTCGCCGATTTGCCGAGTTTTCTGACCCGATCTTCGGATGGGCTCAACACCGCGACAACACCGGCCATGAACCTGACCGTGGCCATGCCCTACACCGCCAGCGGCTGGCAGGTCGATAATAAGGCCATCAGCAATCGCATTGCCGAAACCACCACTTCCTCGACATCAACATCGTCCAAGTCCAACGGCACGGACAAGGCCGACAAGTCCGATAACGCCGACGCCAGCAACGCGGCCAAAGGCACTGATACGCAAGCCATATCCTTATCCGGGCAGGATGCCGATACCGCGCGATCCCTTGGGCAGACATTCGCCAAGCACCGCTCGCTGCAAGTGATTGCGGATCCTCTGTATTGGCGTCAGTCCGCAGTGCAACCGTCCATTGCCGGCATCATGCAGCCCGCCGACTTTGACCTCACCGCCTATACCGCGCTGGGTGATACCGCGGCCTACGAAAAGGCAGGCATCACCACTGAGCAGTGGAACGCCAAGCAGGCGGCCGCATGGTATGCCGACGGAGGCGACTCCGAAACACCCTCCGCGTACGCATGGCAGGGCAACAACTGTTGGACGTTGGATGCGCTGACCGCAGCACGCGAGCAGGGCTATGACACGGTGATTGCCGATGCCTCTTTCGATGCCGACCAGACTGAAGCCGTACACACAGGCACCTACGTGGTGGATACGCCTGCCGGCGATGTCACCGTGCTGAAGGAGCAATCGACCTTGGGCACGCTGGCCAAGGGCCAACCCACCAGCACGGACGCGCAGGCCGAGTCCAGCGATGCCGGTCGGTTGGCCCGACTGGTCGCTCAGAGCGCGTTCTACCAGATGGAACAGCCCTATACATCCCGATACCTGCTGATGACGTTCTCCCGCACCACGGAGGCCAGCTGGATCGATCAGGTGATGAGCGCCTTCGAGCAGGCCTCTTGGTTGAATCTGACGGATCTGAAGACCATGGCCAAGGCCGATCCGTACAATGTCAGCGATTCGGTCAATCCCGACAAGGCCGATGATGCCAACACCGCCAATATCCGGTCGGCACTGAGACAGTTGGCCGACAGCCGGCATGACATCATGCGCATGGCCACCTCCATATTGAGGAACGAGATTGATTCCGACGAGGTCTCGTCGTTGGCCCCGCAGGCCCTGGCCCGGCAGGACGCCAATGACACCGCCTCGCATAGCAACGATCCGATGCAATGGATTGGCTCTCTACTGGTGCTGCATGACGATATGGCGCTGCGGTCCATGTCTGGCTCCCCCCAGCCGACAGCCACGCGAAAAGCCATGGTCAACGCCGCGAAAACACTGGCCAGCGATCTTCTGAACGGCGTACGCATCAACCCATCGGAATCGGTATCCGTGTTCAGCGAATCCGCGAAAATGCCAATCACCATCAGCAATGACCTTCCCTACGCCGTCAGCGTGCAGGTCAACTCACTGACTGACTCCATGCAGATCGTCACCTCGCGAACCGCTGACATCGATATTCCCGCGCATAGCGACGCTCAGGTGACCTTCACCATCCGCGTTTCCACTTCCGGCTCATCGACGGCCCATGTGTCGTTGACCGACCGGGAAGGCAACAGATTCGGCAACACGCAGGACACCGCGATCACCAGTGTGATGCGCATCAGTGATGCCAGCGGCTTCATTATCATTGGCTTCGCCGTGCTATTGGGCATTATCGGCCTGTGGCGGCAGTTCCATCGGAAGAAGGACCCCGACGAATGAGTTCAACCGTAGGTCGTAATTCCCTGATCATGGCCACGGGAACTGCTGCTTCCCGTGTGACCGGTCAGCTCCGCACGATTCTTCTCGCTGCGGCCATCGGCACCACCGGATTGGCGGCCAACGCCTATCAGGCCGGTTCCATGATTCCCCAATCCGTGTTCACGCTGGTGTCCGGGGGTATTTTCAACGCCGTGCTGGTGCCCCAGATCGTGCGCACGTTGAAAGAAAAAGACGCCCAAGAACGACTAAATCGTCTGGTTACGTTGGCCATCGGCATCCTGTTGGCCATGACCGTGGTGATGGCGGCGGCCAGCCCTCTGCTTGCCCGCCTGTACGTGGGTAGCGACGATCACCAGATGATAGCCCTGACCACCTCGTTCACCCTGTGGTGTATGCCTCAGGTGTTCTTCTACGGCCTGTATACGGTATTGGGTCAGATCCTGGCCGCCAAAGACCATTTCCTCACGTATGCGTGGAGCTCAACCGGTGCCAACATTATTAGTTGCGCCGGTTTTACTGGTTTTATTCTGCTGTTCAGCAAGGCCAATGAACAGCCCCTCGAATTCTGGACCGCCGACAAGATCGCGCTTACCGCAGGCACCTGGACTTTGGGCGTGGCCTTCCAAGCGCTAATACTGTTCCTGCCACTGGCCCGTATCGGGTTCAAGTACAGACCCAGCTTCGGGCTTGGCGGCTTTGGACTCAGGTCTATGGGTCCCGTGGCGTTAGGCTCTTTGGGCGTGGTGGTCACCAGCGAGATCTGCGGCATTATCCTTACCCGTATCGCCACATCCGCACCGCAGCGCGCCCACGAACTGACGGGTGCCAGCCTGTTCAGCGTGGCAGGCAACGCGACCTATCAGAATGCGTACACACTGTTCATCCTGCCCTATTCGCTCATCGCCGTATCGGTATCCACGGCTATGTTCCCCAAAATCTCCCGTTCTGTCGCAGCTGCGAATCTGGATGAGGCACGGCACGACCTAGTCAACGCACTGAATAATGTGGGCCTGCTCATCATATTTTTCGCCGCCGCCATGATTGTGTTCCCCGAACCGATTATCCGCGCATTGCTTCCGTCCGTCTCGATGGACGAGACCATGCTGATTTCCTACGCGCTTATCGCCCTATCTGTGGGCACTCCTTTGGGATCGGCGTTCCTGCTGATTCAACGTACATTCTATGCCTTTGAGGACGGCCTGCACCCCTTCTTGTCCGCGGTGATGCAGTATGGGTTCACCTCGGTATTCATGATCATCGGCATGATGGTACTTCCTCCTGAGCATTGGGTACTCGGCATCGCCTGCTCGGTGACACTCGGCGGATTACTGGCGTTGCCGCTGACGTTGATGATGTTGCGCCGCAAGTTCGAAGGCAATCTTGGCGGTCGGGAGATCACGAGGACATATGCCAAGGCCATTGTGGCGGCACTGGCTTCCGGAGTTGTGGTCTGGCTGATCAAACGACCGGTAGTCGCACTGTTCGACGCGGATATTCGACCAGTAGGCGGGCACATGAGCTGGTGGTCTGCGCTGGCCATCTGCGTGGTGCTCACCATCGTGCTGACCATAGTATATGTGGCTGTGTTGTGGGTGGTACGCACCCCAGAACTCATCAGCGCCTATCACTCGATACTGGCCCGTCTACACAAGACTCCGGCCAGTGAGGACGTTGCTGTGACAGCCCAGCCGGAAAAAGTCGACGATACGCAAATCAATCCTGAGACGGAGCCCGTCAAGGATAGCCCCGCACGTAGAATATCTAAGACCAGTCTCGAACACCAATCACACGGAGCCAAACGCACTATGAAACCGCAACTCGGAGACACAATTCTCAACCGATACACCTTGGTATCATCGTTGCGTGCGGAGCCTGGCATTCAGGCATGGAAAGCCAACGACCGTGTGCTGGCAAAGGATTGCCAGCTGTTCATCATTACCAATCGCAGCGCTTTCGCCGCAATCGATGAGATCGCTGGTCGCATCGCCGCCACTCGCCCTGATCGTGTGATTCCCGTACTGAAATACCGTATGGAATCCGACGTACTTCTCATTGTCATGCCGGTGGATAGCGGCCAATGCCTGACTGACTACATGGTGGATACCGCCAAGCCGCTCAGCTACAGCGCCATCCGGTCGATTATCGGAGAATGCGCCAACGTGCTGCGCGAGATCATTGCGGATACTCCCAGCAGCATCGTCATCACAACCGACACCGTTCGAGTGACTACCTCCGGTGTGCAAATTGCCGATGCACCATGTGCCACGATGCTGGCCGATACGTCCGCTACCGATCTGCGTACGGACGGTCCTGAACGGTATGCGATTCGCCAGCTTGCGGCATTACTCTATACCCTGCTGACACGCACGCCAAGCCAAGCGACACCCACATTCAATCTGCGTGCCTTGCCGCAAGACACCCCTGGCGAATTCCGCGTGATTTGCAAGCGTGGATTGGCCTTGAGCGAGCCCGACGAGCATACGTTGCCAATGGCTGCCCTTGTAGAACTCGACGCCTTGTTGGGTAATTGGAAGCCGCTCTCTGAACTGAGCGATGCTGATATTGCTTTGCCGAGCGTGGAAAGCGATTGCTCGATTACCAAGGCGATACTGAAGCCTGCCAACGAGACTGATATCGTGCCTATTCCCAGCACGTTGATTAACAGCAGCAGTCTTCCGGAATTGTCTATTACCCCTTCCCTGCCGGTTCAGCCGGCCCCCATCGGCGGTCCGCACGTGATGTCACCGGTTCCTCTGCCTGATGGGTCCAGTATTGCTGACGGCAACCAGTCTCAGTCTGATGCCCACCGTCTGTTTGATTTCAACCTTTCCGACGCCTGGGAGCACGAGAATCTTTCCGGTGAAGACACCGGTGACTGGTACAGCGAAATGAATCCGGCCCCCATCGGCGGGCCGGGGGATAATGCTCGGTTGACAGTGCCTATTGTTACCGGCGGGATTTCCGACGCCACCGTGGGAGAGACAACCAGTCGTATTCCCATGTTCCTCGCCAGCGGCCGTGCTGTGGCTCCTGGTGAGGAATCGCTGCGTGCCTTGGAAGAGGAGCAGGCCCGCATTGCCGAAGTAAGCGCCATTCCTCCGAGCTTCACACCGAAGGATGTGCCGGATGACGAGGATGACAGCAAGCTGCCCGATGAACATCTGTTCGGTAAACTGTCGACCAAGGTCGTTGCCATCATTGTGGCTCTGATATTGGTAGTGGCAGCGGCTGTTTGGGCAGTGTATGCGTTCCGATCCTCCGGAGACAATCCTGCCGATGCTTCCAGCAACTCCAGTGAAGGTGACTGGCCTGATATCAATGCTGACGCTGTGCCATTCGGTGGCAGCAAGAACGCGACGAACGGTGGCACCACTGACGATTCTTCAAAGTCAAGTGATGCCACTCAGAGCGAATCCAAGGACTCGGCATCAGACAAGTCCAAGAAGTCCGAGACTGCTGATTCGTCGTCCAAGAAGACCAAGGCCAAGAAGTCCGGCGATAAGGATTCCAGCGCTGCTCCGCAACCGCGCCATGAGAACAACACGGCGTTTACGATTTCCAGCGCCAACTTCCTGTCGAATCCTGGCGGCCAATCCGGGTACGCATACTACATGCACCTTGACCAGCCGCAGGATGCGTACCGCATGGTTATCACCATCCGCACATCCGGTGGTAAGGGCTATATTCGCGCGAATACCACTGGAGACCCCACTCAGGGCAAGCAGGTGGCCGAATTCACCTTTGCTGAAGGTGGCACTACTGAGGTGAAGTTCACCAAAGCCGTCAATACGCAGGATCTGCTGCTGTGGGTGCCATCGGATAGCCTGCCGCAGAACCAGTTGTACATCGAGAAGGTGGAGGTCTTCTAATCGGCATCTATGCCGATAACTGACCCAAGAAAGGGCGGCACCGTTCGCATACATTCGACGGTGCCGCCCTTTCTTCGCGTCTGGCTGAATGACACGGAATATCGTATGGAGGTGTGACAATGTTTCACGTGAAACATAACGTCATCATTATCGGTTCTGGTCCCGCTGGCTACACGGCCGCCATCTATCTTGGCCGCGCAGGTCTTAATCCTGTTATGGTCACTGGTGCGTTGTCGCCAGGTGGACAGTTGGTCAACACCACTGAGGTGGAGAACTTCCCTGGATTCCCGGAAGGTATTCTCGGCCCGGATCTTATGGATCGCATGAAGGAACAGGCCAAGCGCTTCGGTACAACCTATATCGCAGACGATGTCTCTTCCATCGAGGCGTGTGAAAGTGATTCGGTCAAGCCGACCTATCGTATAACGCTCTCCGATGACTCCCAGTTGGAGGCATCGGCGCTTATCATCGCCACAGGGTCGTCATTCCGTAAGCTTGGGGTGCCTGGTGAACAGGAGCTGTCCGGACATGGCGTCTCGTACTGCGCCACCTGCGATGGCTTCTTCTTCAGGAACAAGCCTATCGTGGTCGTAGGCGGTGGCGATTCGGCTTTTGAAGAGGCATTATTCCTGACCCGGTTCGGTTCTTCAGTCACCTTGATTCACCGACGCGATAGCTTCCGTGCCTCGCAGATCATGGTGGACCGAGCCAAAGCCAATCCGACCATCACCCTGCTGACCAACACAGTGGTGACCTCCATTACCGGCACCTCCTCCCCCACTCAGAACACCGGTGCACCTATTGCCATTCCTGGCTTGACAATCAAACGACCGGCTATGGCACCGGCCAGTGTCAGCAGCATTGCCGTACGTAACGTGGTGACCGGAGAAGAAAGCACGCTGGACACCAACGCCGTATTCGTGGCTATCGGCCATACGCCAGCCACTGATTTTGCGGCCGGTGTTGTGGACCGTGACGATGATGGGTATGTCGTGGTGCAGGGTGCCAGCACGGTGACCAGTGCGCCAGGCATCTTTGCTGCAGGCGATTGCGTGGATCGTACTTATCGTCAGGCGATCAGTGCAGCGGGCATGGGCTGCCGTGCAGCGCTGGATGCGCAGGCCTATCTTACGGACTGATTGCGACGGACTGATGGTGGCTTGCTGTTCTGTCTGCTGCCTGTGACATAGGAGCAACGTTAGGTCAGTGTTACAGCATGCCGCCCTTGGATAGTACGTACCAGTCAGAGGCATAGAAAGACCCCTCAGGCGACGGAGAATCATGATGTGTGATTGTCCGTCGCCTGAGGGGTTTTTCTATTGCGACAGGGGCTACAGCGCGGGCATACGCCCCTGCCAGGAATCACGCAGAGGCTATACGTCTTGTGTTGTACACCACACTGCACAGCAATAATGCCAGTGACAACACGAATGTTCTTATCGCGTTACACCCATTTGGAATCGGCATCGCCTTGGCTTGGCACCAGCAGCTGCAGGATACGATCCATATCCTCTGGTGATGAGAAGACGATTTCGATGCGACCATGCTTGGTGCTGCCCTTAATCGACACCTTGGTATCGAAATGATTTTCCAAACTCTGCTGGATGGCGGAACCAACCCAAGGATTGGTCTTAGACGTCTTAGGCTTCTTCGGCTGCTCCCCCGACGCAACCTTCATGGCGACGATTTCTTCGGTGCTGCGTACAGAAAGACCTTCCGCAATAATACGAGAAGCCAGCTTGTCCATTTCCTCCGGATCGCTCAGGCCCAATAGCGCACGCGCATGACCGGACGATAGCACACCGGCAGCCACTCTCTTTTGCACAGCGGCCGGCAGGTTCAGCAGTCGCAAGGTATTGGCGATTTGCGGGCGAGACTTGGACACCGACTTGGACAGTTGTGCTTGCGTCAACCCGAACTCTTCGATCATCTGCTGGTAGGCAGCCGCCTCTTCCAGCGGATTCAAGGCCACACGGTGCAAGTTTTCCAGCAACGCATCGCGGAGCATATCATCATCCGCAGTGGTTTTGACGATGGCGGGAATCGTCTCCAACCCAGCCAACTGAGAAGCACGCCAACGGCGTTCACCCATAATGAGCTCATACGGGCTGTCCAAATGACCGGCAAACGGATTCGTGCTGGATTCCGTCTCGTCGTGCTTGGCGGCTTTGGCCGCAGCAATCCGGCTTGCCGGACGCTTGCGCACGACTATCGGTTGCAGCACACCAACTTCCTTAATGGAAGCAGACAGCTCATTCAACTCATCCTCATCGAAGATGGTACGAGGCTGATGTGCATTGGGCCCGATATCAGACAGTTTGAGTTCAGCCAGATAACCACCGGCTACCGGCTTGAGCTCGTCCTTCTTATCTGTGTCAGTGCTCTTTGCCGCCGATGCAGTTTGAGATGTTTCACGTGAAACATCTTTGACAGTGACGGATGCACGATGTGCCGTCTGAGGCGCAGACGACTTGCCGCCCTGCTGAGGCGCGGCGACCTTACCGGTTTGAGGTTTCTCCGTACCGAAAAACAGGTCGCTAGGATGAGTAATGATGTCCAATGCGGGCATGGATGCGCGTTTACCGGCGGCTTTCTTGGCTGCCTTGCTGGATGATACCGTCTGAGGCGCGGCAGGCTTTGATTCCTGCTGGGCAGTAGCCTTCTTGGCGGGGGTTATGTCAGCAGTGGCCGCCGGAGTAGACGAATCCTCCGCAATCATTGCGGGCTGCTCCGCCACTGGTTCCTCCCCTGGCAATGTGGGGAACAAAGCGCCAAGGCCCTTACCGAGTCGTGATTTTGATGCCATTACTTGTTCCTCCTCGCATCAATGGTGTCAAGGACTTGTTGCGAACGCTGTGCGATTTCCAAAGCTGCTTCACCATACGATATGGCACCTATGCCACGAGGATCATAGGCAATCACCGATTGGGAGAAACTCGGCGCTTCGGAGATCTTGACTGAACGCGGGATGGTAGTATTCAGCACAATGCTGGGATAGTGTCCCTTAACCTCGTTATATACTTCACGGCTCAATAACGTTCGGCGATCAAACATCGTGACGAGCATGGTGGACACCAGCAGTACGGGATTGAAATGCTCTTGCACCAAACCAATCGTGTTAATCAGCTGGCCAAGACCCTCCAATGCGTAATACTCAGCCTGGATAGGAATCAGCATCTCGGTCACTGCACACATGGCGTTGATGACCAACAGGCCCAAGCTGGGCGGGCAATCAATGAACACGTAATCATAGTGTTTATCTGATTGACGTAGGTAGAGGTCTAGGGCCTCCTTCAGCAAGGTGTTTCGGTTGGGCAGATCGGCCACTTCCAACTCAGCACCGCTGAGATCGATTGATGCAGGCACAACATCAAGTGTGGGAAAATCAGGACAGACCGTGATGACATCCCCCAGATCGGAACGCCCCTCGATAACGTCATAGACCGAGGGCTCTCCCGATGCATGAGATACACCCAACGCCGTAGAGGCATTGCCCTGCGGGTCCATATCGATGACCAACACCTGCGCGCCCTTGTCTGCCAGCGCCGCAGCGGTGTTCACCGTGGATGTGGTTTTACCCACTCCCCCCTTCTGGTTGGCCACGGCAATACGACGGGTACGTTTAGGTTTGGGGAAATCGGTTTTCTTGAGTACATCGTAGCGTGAGCTTTCATCAGCCATCTGGCTACCAAGCACTGAACCGTGACCATCGAATATTCGCTGAAGCGTTTCGGAAGCCGATTCTATAGGTTCCGACTGATGATCCTTGGTGGCCATCGCTCCTCCTTGCACAGACGTAAGTTCCAGTGTTCTCATTCGTATGGACATGATGCTCGTTATCCACAATTGCGGTATGCAATGTGGATAAGTGTGGATAAGTGTGAATGACGTTGAGTGTTAGATTGTGTATTCACAGACGAAAAGCATTGAAAAATCAATGTTTTCATCATTGTGCACATCGTCCCGTAAAAATGTGGATAATTTTTACGCACATATGGAAATGTGGATAACTTAATCAGTACTCCACTCATCGCTTATCCACAATCACCACGTGGGTAGGCTCAAGATCCGGTCCGACAGCCGCTTCAACGACGCGTGGACGACGACCACCGAATTTTGCAATCTCCTTGCCGGCCTTGTCGATTTCAGCCTGAGCAGACCGTCCCTTCAATGCGATCAACTGTCCTGACGGTTTCAACAACGGCAACGTCCAGCCAGAAAGTTTGGTCATAGGAGCAACCGCACGACACGTGACAACAGCGAACGGATGAATTTCCCGCTTCCGTACCTGCTGGATGACGGCATCGGAGCGTCCACGAATAATCTCAACGTTCTGCAGTTGCATCAGGTCAACACATTCATGCAACCATTCGATTCGCCGCTCCATCGGTTCAATCAGCGTGAAGTCATGATCCGGCAAACACGCGGCAGCCACCAATCCAGGAAAACCACCACCACTGCCGACGTCGGCAACTGTTTTGAAGCGAATACCATTCGTTGCATTCCGAACGTACGGCACAATCGCAGCGGAATTCAGAATATGCCGTTCCCAAATGATATCGACGTCACGGGGGCCGATCAATCCACGAGGTTCACCCTCTTCGGCAATCTTGGCATGGAAACGCTCCAACTTCGGCAACGCATCACCCAAGACCTCAGCAAGTACAGGTGACTCCTGCAGCTGATCCGTCATAGCCATCTCCCTCACCATGTTTCACGTGAAACAATCAACATGGAAAAGGCGTCGCTCATTACGACGCCATTCCCCCTGCGGTCACTCTTGTCTGTTTAGAGACGACATCCGTTGAACGTCCCTGTCATCTCAAAAACTCGTCGACCTATTACTCCTGATCAAGCTCGTCGTCTTCGGCAACATCCTCGACTTTGTTCTTGAGATACACCGTCACGTAACGATGAGGCTCCTCACCGTGCGAGCGAGACTTCAGCCCCTCTTCCCGAACCACATCGTGAACGACTTTACGTTCGAAGGAATTCATCGGCTTCAAGTCATACGGCTCGCCGGAATCCCTCACTGCGTCAATGGCATCCAGGGCGATATCACAGAGGTGCTGACGCTTGCGCTTCAGGAAACCGTCGACATCCACAATCAGATGAGAACGCTCGCCGGTCTTCTGCTGTACAGCCAGACGAGTCAATTGCTGCAGAGCATCAACGACTTCACCATTACGGCCAATAAGATGTTTGATGTCGGTATCGTCATCAGCAACGATTTGCACGGTGGGGCGGTCATTACGCACGCCCATCTCAATGTCGCCCTCATAGTCGGCGATATCCAGTAGGCCCTCAAGGTAATCCGCGGCGATATCAGCCTCTTCGTTGAGCTGATCAATCGACTTCACGTCATCCTGTGCCATACGCTACTCCTTCATGTCGTGTTTGAATTACAAGTCTAAGCCCTGCTCCCCCGAACAGAGAAAGTAATGTCGGTGCGTGTTCGATGTTTCACGTGAAACACCGAACACACACCGACATAGTCGTCACTTCTTTCTGCGCTTACGCACGGGCTGTTGACGCTGGTAGCCATGAGTGGCCTTACGCTCGGCCTCTTCCTTGGCCTTGGCCAATGCTTCTTCTTCCAGAGAGGGCAGGCCGGCCTTTGCGCGGCGAGCATTCTCATTACGATGATCGCGCTTTTCCTTGTCCGCCGCAGCCGGAGAGCCAGGGGTCGGGAATGCGTACACCTGCCACAATGTGCGGCAGAGGTTGCACACGTTGTTGGTCAGCCAGTAGACCAGCACGGCGAACGGCATGGTGGCACCAGAGAAGATGTACATCACCGGGAAGAGCCACAGCATAGCCTTCTGCATGGTCTCGGCCTGTTTGTTCATCGATGCGGCGGGCATGTTGCGCTTCATGTTGAAGTACTGCATAAACCACAGGCAGAAGCACATCAGGAACACGAAGGTACCGATGACCACCTTGCCACTAGTGGCAGCCCTAGAGAAGTTATCGGTCACGCTGACAATGCCGAACACATCGGTTTGGGTGAATTGCTTGGCGGTTGCTACGTCGAACGCGCCCAACGCACCGCGTTTACCATTGGCAATGTAAGGAATGGCCGACAGCGTATAGAACATGGACATGAACACCGGGCCCTGAATGAGCATAGGCAAGCAGGAGCCAGCCGGATTGGCGTCATTGTCTTGATACAGTTTCATGGTTTCACGGCTCATGGCCTCCTTGGAAGCCTGATCCGTCTTGCCTTTGTACTTGTTCTGGATGCGCTTCATCTTCGGCGCCAACGCCTGCATCTTGCGCATCGACTTCATCTGCTTGCAGAACAGCGGGAAGATACACGCCTGCACCACCAGCACCAGGATGATAATGGCAAGTACCCATGAGACACCAATCGGGCTCATGCCCAGCATCACGAAGAAGTCATGCACGATCTTCATGATCCAGGTCTGTAACCACTCAACGGGAGTCAGGATTTTATATAGAAATCCCCAAAACCCGCTATCAAGCAGAAATTCATTTGAGTTCATCGTTGGGCCTCTCTTTGGGTTGTGGCCAATGGTGTCAGTCGGGGCTCTTCATGAGCCTTCGACCACGAAAATCTGTAAAAAATGGAATACCGTTGTGGAACATCGTCGATTCCCCCACGACTCCACGGCCGGCAACGCAGTAATCTCAGCACGGCGAGCACTCCCCCTTTGAACGCGCCATACCGTTCCAACGCCTCAATGGCATAATTCGAGCACGTTGGATAGTACTTGCAACAAGGCGGTGTGTTTGCCGAGATGCGCTGTTGATACCAGCGCACCCCACCAATCATCACCGCCTTGAAAGAAGCTGTCATGCCTCAGCCACCTTATGCGCCACTGTGGCAAAAGCCTTCGCGATCTGCTGATCTAGCGAAGCGAACGATGCGGTCGCGGCACTGGGCTTGGCGCGCAAAACGATATCGCAATGCGCGGGCAACAGATCCTCATGGGCTCTGGCCAATACACGAAACCTACGCTTCACCGTATTACGGGTGACCGCATGTCCTACCGATTTGGAGACAGCTAATCCCAAACGGCGATGCACCGTCCGGTCGTCATCATCATGATGGTCGTCGGGCACCAAATAGTGCACGACGATATCCTTGCCACCTGCTTTGCGCCGGCGTTTCAGCACGGTGACGAAATCACGATGGCTTTGAAGCCGCTCCACCTCGACTATGCCTGTGGCACTGATCGGAATGATCAGGCGGAGAGGGACTTGCGGCCCTTAGCACGGCGACGGTTGATCACCGCACGGCCAGAACGGGTGCGCATGCGCAGGCGGAAGCCGTGCTTCATGTGGCGACGACGGTTGTTCGGCTGGAACGTCCTCTTCATAATCCATTGCTCCTAGGTCTATTCGGCAACGCTTCGCGCTGCCCTCACGTGAGTCAAGCTATATCAAAGTACTCTCACCCCTACCCTCAAGTCAAAACGGACGGAGTATTTTCACATTTCGACACGTTGCGAGACACGCCTTAGATCTCTTATAATCGGCGGAATACCAACCATTCACGGCCAGAAGTTATCCACAAATTACATGTTTGTTATTCACAATCCAATTATTTCAACACGCGACACGGTGGATAACTTGTCTAAACCAGAGTAAATATTATCTGTTGTACATATTTCGCCACAGCGACAGAAGGGGCCACCATGGTTAACGCTTCCGGCGACCCCGTAATCGAGGCCGCCCACATCTGGTCAGACACGCTGACGGTGCTCAAACACAGCGCTTCGCTCAGCCCACGAGAAAAAGGCTGGTTGGAAGGCGTTGTTCCTGAAGGCGTCTTCGGTTCGACCATCGTGCTGTGTGTGGACAACAACGACACGCTTCAAGCCATTCAGGGTGATTTGAACGATTCCCTGCTTCAGGCATTGCGTACGGTAACCGGCGAAAATATGTTTCCCGCGTTCAAGGTCGTGCCGAAAACCGAGCCAGAACCACTTTCGGCGGCAAAGCCGGCGCAGCCATATCCTTCGGAAATTTCTCCGACTGTCGCCGAGTTCGGTAAAGAATCCTATGGCGCAAAGCCGGTAGCCGCACCGCGGGAACCGATGCCCGCCACCGAGTCGCAGTTCCCGGTCGGTCAGCAGAAGATGAATCGCGATCCCGAGACTCATCTCAATAAGAACTTCACGTTTGATTCCTTCGTGCCCGGCGATTCCAACCGTTTTGCCCGTACGGTCGCACTGGCCGTGGCCGAAGGTTCCGGTCAGGATTTCAACCCGTTGTGTATCTATGGCGGATCGGGACTGGGCAAAACCCACTTGCTGAACGCCATCGGCAACTATGCACTGGTCAAGGATCCCGGGCTGAAGGTTCGATACGTCACGTCTGAGGAATTCACGAACGAATTCATCGACGCGCTGCAAAACCCGAACCAAAGCCAAGGTCAGATTGCTGAATTCAACCGTCGATACCGACAGGTTGATGTGTTGCTTATTGACGATATCCAGTTCCTCGGCGGCAAGGAAGCCACCTTGGATCAGTTCTTCCATACGTTCAATGCACTACATCAGGCAAATAAGCGTATTGTCATTGCTTCCGATGTGGCGCCCAAGAATTTGAAGGGTTTCGAGGCTCGACTCATCTCGCGCTTCGAATCCGGCCTGACCGTAGACGTCAAGCCGCCGGATCTGGAGACCCGAATCGCCATTCTTCGCATGATCGCCTCGATGAACGGGTCGAAAATCCCCAGCGATGTGTTGGACCTCATCGCCGAACGCTTCACCGAGAACATTCGTGAACTTGAGGGCGCGCTTACCCGTGTTACGGCCGTGGCCTCGCTGAGTAATCAGCCGGTGACCCGCGCCTTGGCCGAGCAGACGTTGCAGGACTTCTTCACCACCGATGTGGAAATCAAGCCCACGGACATCATCAGTCAGGTGGCGAAGTACTTCCACCTGACGTTTGAGGATCTTGTCGGTAAATCACGAACCAAAAACGTGGCTGTTCCTCGTCAGATCGCCATGTATCTGGCTCGCGAAATGACCAGTATGAGCCTGATGGATATTGGCCAGGTCTTTGGCGGACGCGATCACACCACAGTAATGCATGCCTGCACTCGAATCAGTGACCGAATGCAGCAAAAACAGGAGATCTATAACTACGTTATGGAGCTCACGGTTCGCCTCAAGCAAAGCAACACCAACTGACACAACGCTTCTGAGAGACGAAAAACGGCACTTTTTGGACTGACTTTCCGAAAAGTGCCGTTTTTGGTTGCTCAGGCGGATTCTGGTGGATACGTCGGGGCAACGGATTCGAGACATCAGATTCCTCATGGCTCCCCTTTGTGAGGGGAGCTGTCGTCGCAGACGACCGAGGGGAGTTTCGACGGGGAACACGCAAAAAACCCATGAAACGAGAGAATCGATTCTGAGGACCGATTTTGCGGGTTTGGGCGAGCGAGACGAAAAAAGTGCCGAAAACGGTCTCCAGAATCGATTCTCCTCGACGAAAAACAGCCTTCAACACGCCGTGCGGAAGTACGAAAACCAAAAAAGTTATCCACATAGTTGTGCACAGATGTGGGTAAACTCGGCGGATAACTCGTGGATTACCCACTATTTTGTTGTGGAAAACTCGTGCATAACTGCGACCTCGATGTGGAAAACCCAAATTCGACGAACTGGCTGTGGAAAACTCGCCCACTTATCCACAAGCCATGCAGAATTTGTCCACAATCTTCGGGGACTTATGAACCGTTGCATTTGTAGGGCTCAACCCTACTTATCCACACTATCCACCGGCCTTATTATGGCGATTACTTACTCAGTTACGTGAAAAGCATCATCGCCACAGTAACAGCCGGTCACCCATCGTACGTAAGTTCGCCACCCAACGGCTAGAATATTTCTCAGCCAATCCGACGAAGGGAACAATCACACATGAAAGTCGAAATCGATACCGCAGCCCTGGCCGACGCCGTAGCCTGGACCTCCCGAGTCATCGACGCACGTCCCTCCAACCCGATTCTCGCTGGCGTCAAGCTGGAAGCCATTGAAGGAACGCTGCAATTCTCCGCCTTCAACTACGAGATTTCCGCTCGCCACCACATCGAAGCCGGCGTTGACGAAGCCGGTTCCGTACTGGTTCAGGGCAAACTGCTGGCCGATATCACCAAATCGCTGCGTTCGGAGAAAACGTACCTGGTCACTGACGGCTCCACGCTGACCATCACGTCCGGCAAGTCGAAGTTCACCTTGCAGCTCATGCCCGACACCGAGTACCCGGATCTGCCTGTGGTACCGGCCATGCTCGGCCAAGTCGATGCCCCGACTTTCGTTCAGGCAGTGAACCAGGCATGCGTTGCCGTCTCCCGCGAAGAGAACCGCCCGGTACTGACCGGCGTGCGCATGCAGTTCCAAGGCGACAAGGTCGTCATGACCTCCACCGATCGCTTCCGTTTGGCCCGCGCCACCTTCACTTGGACTCCGCAGAACCCGGACGTCGACACCACCACGCTGGTTCGCGGCTCACTACTCAAGGATGTGGCCCGCGCTCTTGATGAGCACCAGAACATCCGCCTTGATTTCGACCCCGATAGCCCGACGCTGCTCGGCTTCGAAAACGCCGGCCGCGTCTCCACCTCCCAGCTCATCGACGGTGAATTCCCGGCGGTCGACCGCCTGTTCGCCGACGAATACCCGATTCAGGCCGTAGTCAACAAGCAGGATCTGCTCGACGCCATCAGCCGTGTGGCTTTGGTCGCCGAACGCAATGCTCCGATTCGCATGACCTTCACCGGTCAGGAAGTGGCGCTGTCCGCCGGATCGGTCGACGAGGCCCAGGCCAACGAGACACTGGACATCGACATGGATGGCGACGATATCACCGTGGCATTCAACCCGTCCTACCTGAAGGAGGGTCTGTCCGCCGTGACCGAACCATTCGTGCGCATCAAGATGACGACCCCGGTCAAGCCGGTCGAGTTCAACGGCCAGCAGGAAGCTGATTCCGACGAGTCCATGGACTACCGATACCTGCTCGTGCCGATGCGCTTTAACAACTGAAGTCCCTGAATTTCCAACGATTCGATAATGCGCATCTCCCGTCTCGCACTCGACCACTACCGCTCATGGAGTCAGTTAGTGGTCGATTTCGTACCAGGCGTGAATATCCTGTTCGGCAAGAATGGCTTGGGCAAAACCAATCTGGTGGAAGCCGTCGAAGTGCTGTCCACCGGATCGAGCCATCGCACGTCCAGCACGTTGCCGCTGATCGAACGCGGGCAGACCACGGCCACCATCCGCGCGAACGTCGCTGATGATGCCGGCCAAACCACTACGTATGAAGCGTCGATTCATGCGCGTGGTGCCAACCGAGCCCGCATCAACTCGGGGTCGTCGCTGTATCTGCGCGATATCATCGGCAAGATTCCCAGCGTTTCCTTCACTCCCGAAGATCAGCGATTGGTGTCCGGCGATCCGGGAGCACGCCGCACCATGATGAATCAGGCTGCGGCTCTGCTCGAGCCCGGATACATGCAGACGTTGCAACAGTTCACGCGCATCGCCAAACAGCGTGCCACATTGTTGAAGCAATTGAATGCCAATGCCAACAATGGCCAGCCGATGGATGCGGTTCTGAGCGGTTTGGAAATCTGGACCGGCCAGTTCATCGAAGCCGGTGTGGTGTTGACCCGTATGCGAGCCCATGTAATTAGCCTGCTTGCCGAGCCATTTGCCGCGATTTACGCCGACTTGGCCGGTGCCGGCGAGCAGGTGACGCTCACATATGCGCCTTCATTCGACGAAGTGCTGATGTTCAACGATCCGCATCCGCAGATCAGCGAGCATTTCCAACGCATCTACCCCGGTGAAGTGGCTCGCGGCGTGAACCTTATCGGTCCGCAGCGCGATGACATGAACCTTGACTTGGCCGGTATTCCCGCCCGCGAGTTCGCTTCGAACGGCGAGATGTGGACGATGGCGTTGGCCTTGAAAATGGCATTGTTCGAAATCGTGCGTGACCGGTTGGGATTGCAGCCGATTGTGATTCTCGATGATGTGTTCGCCCAGCTTGATGACAGCCGGCGCACGCAGATTCTTGATTTCGCCAGAAAACAGGATCAGGTGCTGATTACCGTGGCCGCTGAAGGCGATGTGCCCGACTATGAATCGGCCCATCGTATCGACGTGGCCGCACTGGCCGAACCAGCTTCCGTGATACTGCCAACTTTGGGCAATTTGTCCGATTTACGGGAAAACGAGAGTTTAGGTAAGTATGACGGAAAAACCGCGGTGGACAGCGCGTCCGTAGAACGGAAAGTGTCATGAACCCGCCGATCGCCCGCCAACTCAACCTGGACGAGACCAAACTGCCGGCCGAAATATTCGAGCGGATCTCCCGTCGCGGGGCGACCTTGAAGGACTACAGACGCCGCCGTGAAGAGGCCATCGAAAACTTCGGCAAACCGGGGCGCGATCCGGCTGAACTGGGCAGCGTGATGACCACCATCGCCGGCAATGGCGTCTGGGCGGCGAATATGAAGCTTGCGCAATTGCGCAACCATTGGGACCAAGTGGTGGGGCAGGCCATCGCCAGCCATTCGGCAGTCGCCGATTTCATGGACGGTGTACTGACCATCCGTGCCGAATCCACGGTCTGGGCCACGCAGCTGACCTACCTTATCCCCCAACTCACCGATACCATCCGTCGCAATCTCAGAGGATTGACCATCACCGAGATTCGCGTGACCGGCCCGGCCGCCGGATACACGCGCAAATGGGCTCGGCGGCGGTAGCCAAGATACCAAACAAATTCGCAGAAGCCTCGCTATGGCGCTCGTCGGGTTAGACGAGTAAAATCACATGCAGTATGGTCAAATGGCTAGAAGAGTCCTTTACGGGCCTCGTAAGCCATATCACCTCCGTGAATGACCTTCATGACGGAGGTTGACCCTGTAGTCACGGAAGGAAGCCTGTTGGCAGACGAAACCAGCAAAGAGGAGCAGCTGAAGGCGGCTGCGGAACGCATCAACAATGCGGAATTGACCGAAGGCGAACTTGACGAATCCATGGCTCCCGAGCATTATGAGGCCTCTGATCTGAGGGTGCTCGAAGGACTTGAGGCCGTGCGTATCCGCCCCGGTATGTACATCGGTTCCACCGGGCCGCGCGGTTTGCACCACCTGGTCTATGAGATCGTCGACAACTCGGTCGACGAGGCGCTGGCCGGATACGCCAGCCATATCGAGGTCTCCATTCTGCCGGACAACGGCATCCGCGTGGTGGACGATGGTCGAGGCATCCCGGTCGATGAGGTGCCCGGCGAGGGCGTCTCCGGTGTGGAGACCGTGATGACCAAGCTGCACGCCGGCGGCAAGTTCGGCGGCGGCGGTTATGCAGTGTCCGGCGGTCTGCACGGCGTGGGCATCTCCGTGGTCAACGCACTCTCCACCCGCGTGGACATCGAAGTGCGCCGTCAGGGCTTCCACTGGACCCAGACGTACATCGACCAGCACCCCACCGCACCCCTGAAACAAGGCGAGCCGATGGCCGAAGGCGAGTCCACCGGCACGTCCGTGACTTTCTGGGCCGACCCGAAGATTTTCGAGACCACCATCTACGACTTCGAGACGCTGCGTTCCCGCTTCCAGCAGATGGCCTTCCTGAACAAGGGCCTCAAGATCAGCCTGACCGACGAGCGTGAGAACGACCAGGCCGGCGACGAGGTGGCCGGCGACGCCGCGGACGAGCCCGGTGCAAAGCACCAGACCGTCACCTACCAGTACCTCAACGGCATCAAGGACTACGTCGACTATCTGGTCAAGGTGCGCAAGGCCACGCCGGTGGAAGAGGACGTCATCAGCTTCGAGGCCGAAGACTTGAAGCTCGGCATCTCCGCCGAACTCGCCATGCAGTGGACCACTGCCTACTCTGAGGCCGTGCACACCTTCGCGAACACGATCTCCACCACCGAGGGCGGTACCCACGAGGAGGGCTTCCGCGCCGCGCTGACTTCGCTGGTCAACCGTTACGCGCGAGACAAGGGCATCCTCAAGGACAAGGACGAGAACCTCTCCGGCGACGACGTACGTGAAGGCCTGACCGCCGTGATCTCCGTCAAGCTCACCAACCCGCAGTTCGAAGGCCAGACCAAGACTAAGCTCGGCAACTCCGAAGCCAAGACCTTCGTGCAGCGCGTGATGACCGACAAGCTCGGCGACTGGTTCGATGCCCACCCGAACGAGGCCAAGAACATCATCCAGAAGGCCATCGAGGCATCCCGCGCCCGTCTGGCCGCCAAGAAAGCCCGCGAGAACACCCGCCGCAAGTCCATCTTCGAGTCCGCCGGAATGCCCGACAAGCTCAAGGACTGCCAGTCCTCCAACCCGGAAGAGTGCGAGCTATTCATCGTGGAGGGCGATTCCGCAGGCGGCTCCGCCATCCAGGGTCGTAACCCGATCACGCAGGCCATCCTGCCGCTGCGAGGCAAGATCCTCAACACCGAGCGTGCCAGCCTGGACCGCATGATGAAGTCCGACACCATCGAATCGTTGATCACCGCGGTCGGCGGCGGCTACGGCGAGGACTTCGACATCTCCAAGGTCCGCTACCACAAGGTCATCATCATGGCCGATGCCGATGTGGATGGTGCGCATATCGCCACCCTGAACCTGACGCTGTTCTTCCGCTACATGCGCCCGATGATCACCGCCGGCTACGTGTACGTGGCCATGCCGCCGCTGTACCGCCTGAAGTGGACCAAGGGCCCGCATGACTTCGTGTACACCGACGCCGAGCGCGACCGTGTGCTCGCCGAAGGCAAGGCCAACGGACGCCAGCTGCCCAAGGGCGAAGGCATCCAGCGCTACAAGGGTCTGGGCGAGATGAGCTACCAGGAGCTATGGGAGACCACCATGGACCCCGAGCACCGCATTCTGAAGCAGGTGCACATCGAGGACGCCGCCGCGGCCGACGAGACCTTCTCGATGCTGATGGGCGATGAGGTCGAACCCCGCCGCCTCTTCATCCAGCGCAACGCCAAGAACGTGCGTTGGATCGATGCGTAACGGAATCCTCCAACCTCCCTCGTCAGAGGGAGGTACACAACGGACTTAGACAACTAAAGGAACAACAGTGGCAGATGAAAACAACACCGGCGACGAGCAGTTCACGCCGGACGGCTCGATGGAGCCGTTGAGCCCGCAGGAGGCGGACACCACCGACTACGGCCTGATGGAGAGCGGCGAACGCATCCAACGCAAGGACCTGCAGCAGGAGATGCGCGAATCCTACCTGGCGTATGCCCTCTCCGTGATCGTCGAGCGCGCCCTGCCGGACGTGCGCGATGGCATGAAGCCCGTGCACCGCCGCGTGATCTACGCGATGTACGACGGCGGCTACCGCCCCGATCGCGGCTACAACAAGTGCTCCCGCGTGGTCGGCGACGTGATGGGTAAGTACCACCCGCACGGCGATTCCGCCATCTACGACACCTTGGTGCGTATGGCCCAGTCCTGGTCGATGCGCAACATGCTCGTCGACGGCCAGGGCAACTTCGGCTCCCCCGGCGACGACCCGGCCGCCGCCATGCGTTACACCGAATGCCGCATGGCCCCGCTGGCCATGGAGATGGTGCGCGATATCGACAAGGACACCGTCGACTTCGTGCCCAACTACGACGGCAAGACCCAGGAGCCGACCGTGCTGCCGGCCCGCTTCCCGAACCTGCTCGTCAACGGTTCCGCCGGCATCGCCGTCGGCATGGCCACCAACATCCCGCCGCATAACATGCGCGAGGTGGCGGACGGCGTCCACTGGGCGCTCGACCACCCGGACGCCAGCCGCGAGGAACTGCTGGAAAACCTGATCCGCATCATCAAGGGACCGGACTTCCCCACCGGCGCCACCATCCTCGGCCACAAGGGCATCGAACAGGCCTACCGCACCGGCCGTGGCCTGATCACCATGCGTGCCGTGGTCAACACTGAGGAGATCAACGGCCGTATGTGCCTGGTGGTCACCGAACTGCCCTACCAGGTCAACCCGGACCGCCTCGTCGTCTCCATTCGTGAGGCCGTGCGCGACGGCAAGATCCAGGGCATTGCCGACATGCGCGACGAGACCTCCGGCCGCACCGGCCAGCGCCTCGTGCTGGTCTTGAAGCGCGACGCCGTGCCGAAGGTGGTCCTGAACAACCTGTACAAGCACTCCCAGCTGCAGCAGACCTTCGGCGCCAACATGCTGGCGCTGGTCGACGGCGTGCCGCGCACGCTGAGCCTGGACGCCTTCATCCGCCACTGGGTGAACCACCAGCTCGACGTAATCGCCCGCCGCACCGCGTACCTGAAGCGCGAGGCCGAAGAGCGCGACCACATCCTGCAGGGCTATCTCAAGGCCCTCGACATGCTGGACGAGGTCATCGCCCTCATCCGCGCCTCCGAAGACACCGACACCGCCCGTACGGGCCTTATGGGGCTGCTGGACATCGACCAGGTGCAGGCGGACGCCATCCTGGCCATGCAGCTGCGCACGCTGACCCGCATGAACCGCGACAAGATCGTGGCCGAGCATGAGGAACTGCGGCGCCGGATTGCCGACTACATCGACATCCTCGCCAAACCTGAACGCCAGCGCAAGATCATCGGCGACGAACTCGACGAGATCGTGGCCAAGTACGGTGACGAACGCCGCACCCGAATCCTGCCGTTCTCCGGCGAAATGAACGTCGAAGACCTGATCGCCGAAGAGAACGTGGTGGTCACCGTGACCCACTCCGGTTTCATCAAGCGCACCAAGGCCGACGAATACCGCGCCCAGCATCGTGGCGGCAAGGGCATCAAGGGCACCAAGCTGCGCGAGGACGACGTGGTGGATCACTTCTTCCTGACCTCCACGCACAACTGGCTGCTGTTCTTCACCAACAAGGGGCGCGTGTACCGCATCAAAGCCTACGAGCTACCCGAAGGCTCGCGCGATTCCAAGGGCCAGCACGTGGCCAACCTGCTGCAGTTCGCGCCCGACGAGACCATCCAGACCGTGCTGTCCATCCCGAACTATGAGGTGGCCAGATATCTGGTGCTCGCCACCCGATCCGGCAAGGTCAAGAAGACCCCGCTGGCCGAGTACGATTCCCCGCGTCAGGGCGGTCTGATCGCCGTGCGACTCATGGCCGACGAGAACGGCGAGAACGCCGACGAGCTCATCGGCGCCGCGTTGTGCAACGCGCAGGACGACATCATCCTGGTGTCCAGGCTTGGCATGAGTCTCAAGTTCCAGGCCGACGACGAGCAGCTGCGCCCGATGGGCCGTCAGACCGCCGGTGTGCAGGGCATGAAGTTCCGTGCGGACGACAGCCTGCTGGCGATGGATGTGGTGCCGAGCGACTCCGACAAGGACCTGTTCGTGGTGACCAACGAAGGCTTCGCCAAGCGCACCGCCATCGGCGAGTACCGTCTGCAGGGGCGCAATGGTCTGGGCGTCAAGGCCGTGCAACTGGTCGAAGGCCGCGGCGCGCTGGTGGGTGCGCTCGTGGTGTCCGAAGATGATCAGGTCATGGCCATCATGAAGTCCGGCAAGGTGATCCGCTCCAATGTGGACGAGGTCAAGCGCACCGGGCGCAACACCCAGGGCGTGACCTTCGCCAAGCCCGACAAGGGCGACACGATTCTCTCCATCGCCCGTAACGAGGAGAAGGACGAGCCCGAGGAAGACGGCGGTACGGCAACGAACGGAGCCGGTGATACGGCGGCGAACGGAGCCGGTGAGACCGTGCAATCCGACAAGAATGTGAACAACCCGGACGAGGCGTGAGCAGCGTCCCGAAAAGCTGGTAGCCTCGCATACAACAGAGGCTGCCGTCCAGCCTGGTAAGGAGAAACGATGAGCGAGAATCTCGAAGACAACGAGACCCGGATCATTCCGTCGGAAGACGGCAATACACAGAACGATTATGCCGAGCCGCTGATCGGCGCCGACCGCGCTCCCCGTGTGGCCCGCTCCGTGTCCAGTGATCCGGAGGAGTCCGCGTTGCCTTCGGGAGGTGCCGCCACTCCTGTGCGTCCGGCACCTCGCCGTAGCGCCCCCAGGGCTCGCCGCATGAGCTTGTCGCTGACCCGCGTGGATGCTTGGTCCGTGGCCAAGGTGACGTTCATGCTGTCCATCGCCGTGGCGATTATTCAGGTCGTTGCCTCCGCGATCGTATGGGTGCTGCTTGATGTGGTCGGTGTATTCAGCCAGATTACGCAGATTGTGTCTTCCACCGGTCTTGATGCAGGCGGTTTCGATCTCAAGAACGTGTTGTCCCTTACCACCGTGGTGTCCGGCGTCACCATCTTCTCGATTGTTGAAGTGGTGATCTTCACCCTGCTGGCCACCATTGCGGCACTGATCTACAACGTGGTCAGCTCGCTGGTCGGCGGCGTGCACGTCACGCTCGGCGACGACTGATATAGCGATACTGACGGAACTCCCCTCAGTGAACCGCACCCCGGTTGTTGGACTGAAGTAATTCAGATTCGATGATCGGAGGTGCGGTTTCTTATATGTGGGGATCGCAGGCGTCGTTGCTGGGCCGAGACTTGGGACTCCGGCGACGCTGGGGGTGGCAGGCGTCGGTGTTGGGACAGATTTTGTATCTCTGACGACGCTGTGGAGGGCTTACCGTCGTCAGCGGTACAGATCTTGGAGTTCTGCCGACGCTGAGGGTGTGTTCTGTGTCGTTTGCGTCCAATTATTGGCCCTCTGCCGACGCTGGGCACAGCAAGCGTCGTTGCTGGGCCAAGTTTTGGACTGCCGCCGACGCAGAGAATACACACAGCGGTGTTGGTCTGCCAGCGTGTGGCAGCTTGGCGCCGTTGAGGAAGGTCTATGTGGTGTGGTTCCACCAAAGGACTGGCAGGTTGGCTGGCGTCAGCGGTTGATCTGCCGATGTTGTTGCTCGTCAGTCTGGACTGTTGGGCTTTCGTTTTGACAGCGGAAGGAAGATCCTCCTCGCGGTAGGGCAACAATTATCAATATCATAATTAAGGTAATCGTGATTACATTAACCATGATACTCTTATTATTGGGCGGTAGGCGGATCGGAGGGCTGCAATGTTTGTCGCACGAGAGCACGAGTTACAAGTGCTGGAAAAGCTGTTTACCAGTGATTCATTCGAAATGGTGGTGCTGTACGGTAGGCGGCGTGTAGGGAAAACGGCGTTGATCGACGAATTTGTCAAAGATAAACGCGTGCTGTACTTCACGGCCATACAGCAAAGCGCCAAGATGAATCTTGAAGATTTCTCAAGAGCGGCATTGTCGTTCTTTGGTATGCCGGATTCCACCCCATCGTTTGGCAGGTGGTCTGATGCGTTATCGTTTGTTGCTGAACGTGCTGCACAGACTGACGAACGTATGGTGTTCGTATTCGATGAGTTCCCTTATGCGGCTGCCGCCGAGCCAGCATTACCCTCCATGTTGCAGATAGCAATTGACCATGGATTCCTCGCCACAAAAGTGACGATGATTCTATCCGGTAGTAACGAGGGATTCATGGAAAACGACGTATTGGGGCGTAAAAGCCCGCTATACGGGCGTCGTACAGCACAGATTCGACTCCTGCCATTCGACTATGCGGATGCGGCAAAATTTCTAACGAACACATCTCCGCAAGAACTGGTCCAATACTATGCGACTTTCGGCGGTACGCCATATTATCTGGCCCGTATACAGGAAGTCGATGGCTTTGAATCCAATGTGCTGCGCTTGATGTTCGACAACTTGGGCGTACTGCGTGAGGAGCCTATGATGCTGTTGCGTCAGGAGCTTCGTGAACCGGCATCGTATTATTCGATATTGCAATCTATTGCGGGTGGTAATTCCTCGCCAAAGCTTATCGCTGAACATGCGGGTGTCGAATCTGATTCGATTGGAGCATATCTGAAAACGCTGGTCGATTTGCGCTTAATTGAGCGAAAAGTGCCGTTTGGTGAAGATCCGAGTAAATCGCGCAAGGGAATGTATGTGGTGAGCGATCCCTTCTTTGCATATTGGTTCCGCTTTGTGGGGCGCAACATGAGCATTTTGGATGGTAATATCAGCGAGGAGGTTACGAGCAGACTCGCTTTTGGACCAGCGTTTGATACCTATGTTGGTCAACAATTTGAGACGATTTGCCTGCAATGGCTTATTCGAAACAACGCTATGGGCAACCTCCCCTTTGTTGCCACTCAGTTCGGCAAATGGTGGGGCAATGATCCGATTGCTCACGAGCAAACCGATATCGATGTGATTGCTGCGGATTCGCTCGATAAAACGATTCTGTTCGGTGAATGCAAATGGCGTAATTCATTCAACGAAACGGAGGCTATTGAAAAGCTCCATCAGCGTGCTGGCTTAGTCCGCGGCTATCAGGCAGGTAATGCGTGGCTTATGCTGTTCACCAAGAATCCGGTGAGTGAGTCCACGCGAACCCGCTACATGGATGATGAACGAATGGTGTTCGTTTCCGCGGAAGAGTTATACACTGCGTGATGCATTACTGGGTGATTGTGACGCGGTATCTAGAGTCCTGCCGACAGCCACGTGGCAATTACGCCGAATCACGCACCACCAAATCGGTGTTCAGGTGCATCACGCGCGGTGAAGAGACTCCGTTGATGGCTTTGATGACCACGTCGGCCATGGTCCAGCCGCACTGATCCATGTGCTGATCGACGGTGGTGAGTTTCGGGGTTATGGAGGTGGAAGCTGAGCTGTTATCTGCAGAAGGCCGAATGTACCCCTCTGAAAGCAGATAGCTTGGATTGATGATCATATCCAAGAATTCACTCGTATAGTGGTGCGTAATGCTTACGTATTTGGGGATAGCACTTGTTGCGTTCGTTGTACATATAGCAATGCCCTTGCCTCCTCACGGGGAAGCAAGGGCATTACGCTACTGCTTAGTACTGCTTAGCGGCAAGCATCACAGCACGCCCTGGGCAACCATGGCGTTGGCTACCTTGACGAAACCGGCGATGTTGGCGCCGGCCATCAGATCGCCTTCCTCGCCATACTCCTTGGCGGCGGCCAGGGAGTTGGCGACGATGGATTCCATGATGGACTTGAGCTTGGCGTCGACCTCCTCGAAGGTCCAGCTCAGACGGTAGCTGTTCTGGCTCATCTCCAGACCGGAGACGGCCACGCCACCGGCGTTGGCGGCCTTGGCCGGGCCGTACAGCAGCTTATTGGACTTGTAGATCTCGATGGCTTCGGGGGTGGAAGGCATGTTGGCGCCCTCGCACACCACCTTGCAGCCGTTGGCTACAAGAGCCTTGGCGGATTCCTCGTCGATTTCGTTCTGGGTGGCGCACGGCAGCGCGATGTCGCACGGCACGGTCCACACGCCGGAGCAACCCTCGTGGTATTCGGCGGACGGAACGCGCTCGGCGTACTCCTTGATACGGCCGCGCTCGACCTCCTTGATCTGCTTGACCACGGCGACGTCGATGCCGTTCGGATCGTAGACATAGCCGTTGGAATCGGACACGGTCACGACCTTGGCGCCCAGCTCCTCGGCCTTCTGCGCTGCGTAGATGGCCACATTGCCGGCACCGGAGATCACGACGGTCTTGCCCTCGAAGGAGTCGTTGCGCAGCACGCGCAGGGCTTCCTGGGTGTAGTAGCACACGCCGTAACCGGTGGCCTCGGTGCGGGCCAGAGAGCCGCCGAATTCCAGACCCTTACCGGTCAGCACGCCGGAGTACTCGTCGCGGATGCGCTTGTACTGGCCGAACAGGTAGCCGATCTCACGGCCGCCCACGTTGATGTCGCCGGCGGGAACGTCGGTGAACTGGCCGATGTGACGGCACAGCTCGGTCATGAAGGCCTGGCAGAAGCGCATGACCTCGGCGTCGGACTTGCCCTTCGGGTTGAAGTCGGAGCCGCCCTTGCCGCCGCCCATCGGCAGCGTGGTCAGGGAGTTCTTCAGGATCTGCTCGAAACCGAGGAACTTGATGACGCTCTCGTTGACGGTCGGGTGGAAGCGCAGGCCGCCCTTGTACGGGCCGATGGCGGAATTGAACTGCACGCGGTAACCACGGTTGACCTGCACCTTGCCTTCGTCGTCGGTCCAGGCGACGCGGAACTTCACCACGCGCTCAGGTTCGACGATGCGCTCGAGCACACCGTTCTTCTCGTATTCCGGGTGCTTTGCGACGACCGGCTGAAGGGTGTCGAGCACTTCGTAGACGGCTTGCAGAAATTCGGGCTGATCGCCATCGCGGGCCACGACCTGGTTGTAGACGCGCTTGACGTACTCGTCAGTGAGCATTGTTCTCCTCGATTCGATAGATAGATAAGACGTTCTTATTCTATGCACCCGACCCTGTGTTGCATAGAGGGCGCTCGGATAACGGGAAAGCGTTCAGCGCAGCGCGCAAGAGGCGTCATGGCGCAGGTTGAGTGCGATGCGCAATCGCATGGTTGTGGACCGGACGCCGGCGTGATTGACGGAACCTTGGTGTTGCTGGATCTTGGCATGAAAAAGGGCTTTCGGACTCCGCCGAAAACCCTGACCGTGGAGCCAGGGATTCCCGGTGTTTGTTGCTATTTCGCCGTTTTCTCGGTGTATCACGACATTGGGTGCCTTGCTGCCCACCCTGCCTTGGTCGGGCCCCTGTCCCGGCTTTCCTTTGTCCGTATCCCGTTATTTTCCGAAAAGGTCACTATGGGTGCCCGTTCGGGTCAGAGTGAGCACCAGCACGTCCTTCTCTATGAGATAGACCAACAGCAGGTCTGGTGTGATATGGCACTCCCTGAAGCCGGTCATATTGCCTGTAAGCGCATGGTCATGATACCGGTCGGGCAGTGTGCCGCCCTCGGACAGAATGGATACAACCTGTTTGAAAAGGCCGGCGTCCAGTCCGCGTCGTCTGGCGAGTTTGAAGTCCTTCCTGAATCTGGACGTGGTCTTGACCGTGTACCGGATGCCGCTCATGCATCCAAGTCCTTGAACAAGGCGTTCAGGTCCCGGTAGCCCTTCACGTTCCCGTCCCTTGCGATTCGCTTCGCCTCCAACATGGCGGAGACGGTCTCCCTGTTCGGCTCATCCAACGAGACGTTGAACGGTATGCCGCCCTGTCGCAGGGATTGGCGGATGAATATGTTGACTGCGGTGGTCAGGTTCATGCCCAGCTCCCCGAACAGTTCCTCGGCTTGTTTTTTCAGCTCAGCGTTCATTCGGACGTTGACGGTGGTTGTCGTTCCGCTCATCTTTGGCTCCTTCCTTGGAAGACGTTCATATCATATATCCCTTGTCCATAGAAAACAACACATCATGTATATAACGTTTTACATCGTATGTAAAACGCTGGTTTCTATTAGGCTCTGTTGCACCAGAATTGGTATGACGGAGTCGAAAGATTTCTTTCCTGCGCGTATGGTTCCAGTGTCGTTCATCGGGTACCCATTTTGAGTATCTCGGTGGATACCCAAAACGCCGACATTTACGGACTTCCGTATGTTCGCCGTTCTCACCGTATACTTTGAAATCATTGGTACTTCGCCGTTTTGATATGAAAAAGGGCTTCCGGACTCCGCCGAAAACCCTGACCGTGGAGCTAGCCGGGTTCCCACGCCGCAGCCTCATGGTCCCGCCCCTAGAGGCCGGGTCCCACGAGCAACCCGCTCGTGTCATGCCCGGACGCTGCGACGAACCGGTCCGGACCCGATGCCATTACAAGCTATTGGACGTGCCCATTATGGAATGCTTCGACGAGGACCGGAAAGCGTTGATGCCCCTGCCATCCACACGTTTCGACCCGATCCGTTGGGAAAGCGGGAAAACCGACAGGTACGGGCGTATCGAGATCGACTCGAACCGGTACCTCGCCGACGGCAAGTGGCACGGCGGGAAACTTTTGGCCGCGGCCGGGTGGGACAGCGTGAGGATCACCGATCCCTCGTCCGGCGAGATGATCGCCGAATATCCTAGGCGATACGGCGGAGCATCCAGCACGCTGCAGGACCCGGCCTGACCGGCTACGACCGGTTCATCACCGGCACGGACGCCACACGGGACGATGAGTGGGAGGAGGCGCGGTGAGTAGGAGACCCGATCCCAGGATCCCGGAGATTAAGCGACGCCGGGCCGACACCATCGCCAAAAGCGAACGCGTCATGACCATGAGCTGGCACCTGACATTGACCCGTGGCGTCCTGGCCGGCCACCTCGATGGCGTGGGGCAGTATCCGTGCGGCGGCTTTCTTGTATCCGGCGAACGCGTCCATCGCCACGACCCTCACACGCTCGCGGAACGCCTGGCCGCGTTCCTGGAGCCATGTGGTGAACGCCTTCTCGCTCCTGCCTTCGACCATGTCCAGCAGGCGGGCCGTCCCGCCTTTCTTCCTGGGCGTCAGGTCCACGATGATGGTCACATACCTACTGCCGAACGGGGTGCGTCGCCACACGTGCTCGTCCACGCCGATCTCCTCGACCCCGTCGCACTGGGCGCAACACCGTGCGGCGGGCCCCTCCGGCTCGCAGCGTATCCGCCACACGCCCCCGCGAGTGCCCATGGCCAGGTGCCGTTGCACCAGGGGACGCAACCCCAATCCGTCCAGGCCGAGCAACACCCGTCCGTCGAACGTGCTAAACTTAGTGTCAAGCCGCACGGTATCCTTCACTTTTTTCACACAACGAATGAAACCGCACGGCCCTTACACACCAAAATCGGAAGAGCCGGATAGATCAACGATTCAAGGAAGAATCAAATGAAAAAAGTAAGGAAATACCTCGCACGAATCATCGCCTGTATCTTGTCGATGGCGACATTGTTGGTGGTGGCTCCCGTTGCGAATGCAAGTGTCCCGGATGCTCAGTCCAATGGCTACGTTCCTTGTGCAGTACCGTCAGTGGATACGGAACTCGAGAACCTGCTCTGGAAAATCGTTGATGTCGGTGAATATTTCAGCTTTGAAGGTGATCGTCTCACCGTCTCGCTGTCAGAGGAGCAACTGAAGACCGATTACGGTTTCTCCGATGCAGAATATGTGTTCCTGGTCGATAACGTCCTCAATCCACCCACGGAGGACATCCAAGACATAGAGTCGCTTCCGACGACCTATGCCAGTTGCGGCGGCGTATACATCTCCTACATAGATTTTACCGTAGGATTCGCGGCAGCGCTTTTCGCGGCTTCCTCGGTTAGCCCGGCGGCTCTTGCCGCAGCATTCACCGCAGTTGCCTCGGCAATCAGTGGGCCCGTCGGTACCATAATCGCTGGAGGCGTCGCTGTCTTGGGCATCGGATTCTTCGCTGATCTCGCCACAAAAATCATCGGCGCAGTTGCTCAAGGAAAGGGAGTATGCCTCACACTGGCTTGGGAATTCCCACCGTTGAAATCTGAAATCATGTGATGCAGTTGTAAGGCATTACTGTGATGAAAAAGTGGGATTGGAAGTCATGGCTCTGTGCATGGCTGTTCGCTTCTTGCTCAATTAGTGGAGCAACGGAGATCAAGCGCGGGGCCATGACCCCATTCGCAGTCGCGTATCTGATTACTGCCGTTGTGGCATTGATATTGTTTGTGTGGTCGTGCCTTAAAACACAGAACATAAAGCTTTCGGTTATTCTTACGACGGCGCTTATAGTGCCAGTAGCCGTTATGTTGATATTTAACGGGTCTCTCAGCAGATTTCTCGTCTACATCTATTTCGTAGCAATACTTTTGGCCGCGTTAGTGCACAAGTATGGCAGACCACAGAAAAAGCAGTAGCAGCCATGCACTTGCAAACAAGAAAGGCCCGTTCGGGTGTTGAAACTCGGACGGGCTAGCCGTTATCGACGGCTGGGTGTCATCGCCCAGATGGCGATTGCCATCACGACGATGTCGGCCGCGATGGAGTGCATCGCGGGTGCGAGGCTGATGACGATGACCGCCATCAGCCACACGTGCAGGCTGACCACTTCTCCGATTCGTAGGTCAAGGATGGCCCCCAGCCATACGGAGATTCGTGTGGTGTTGGGCATGGCGGCATAGATGGTTTGAAGTTCCTCGGCTGTGGCCGGGGGTATTTGAGCTTGCCGGGATTTTGGGATTGCGGGGGCTTTCATGGTGACGGGTGATTTGTCTACGACTCCTTCGGCCACTGCCTTCGTGTACACGGCTTTCAAGAGGTGGAACGTTTTCTTGCGGGGCGTCGCTCCCCTGAAATTGTCTAAATTGGCTAGCCACCGGTTTATGTCTTCGGTGATTATTTTTGTTAGGGGATATTTCCAGAAGAATGCGTGGGGCAGATGCGCAAGGTATTACCGATGCTTTCTTTTGCTTCCTGCGGTTAGTTCGGCTCCGTCGGAAGAATAGTTGAGCCATGTGGGTGCGAATTCTTCCATGACGTAATCGCATAATAGCATTCTACGCTGCCTTACGGCCTCTTCCTGCCGTTTACGGTCGGCTGGGCTACTCCACCCCGTTGGATTCCAGCCCTATCGGCCTCTACGAGGGCTTTTTCGGCGCTCAGCCACGCCTGTGCCGAACGTTCGTCCTTGAACGTTTTCGTGATGACCTCACCGTTGTGGGTGTATTTGGCCCTGTAGGAATCCCGGTCGGTCCGGTGGGTGACTGACCCAAATGTTTTTTCTTTTCGGTGCGCATGGTTCCAGTATCGTTCGTTGGGTACCCATTCCGGGTACCTCGTCGGGTACCTGAAATGTTGACGTTGGCGTACTTTTTCGTACAATCTCTGTTTGCGCTGTATGCCCTGAAATCGTTGGTATTCCGCCGTTCTGGCGTGAAAAAAGGGCTTCCAGATTTCTCTGAAAACCCTGACCGTGGAGCTAGCCGGGTTCGAACCGGCGACCCTCTGCTTGCAAAGCAGATGCGCTACCAGCTGCGCTATAGCCCCGTGAGAAAAAAAGAGCGGCTCGCGGCCGCTTCATTTTTCCTGTGGGCCCGGGAGGACTTGAACCTCCGACCTCATCCTTATCAGGGATGCGCTCTAACCAGCTGAGCTACGGGCCCGATTCATACGCTTCAAAAGCGCACAAGTGATTACAATACCATTGAACGGCGGTATGTCAATAACGGCGTGTCGTGATTGTCGCTTGCGCCATGATTGCCGGCGCGGCGGTCAATGTCCAGCAACACAGCGGTCAATGTTCAGCAACGCCACAGCCAATGCCCAGCTACGTAACCTTGCGTTCTCACACCGTAATGCTGCGGTTACACCTCCCGCCCTGCACAGAAATGTCCAATACACAGCCAAAAACCCAACTAGTATAAACACACTCTAGAGAAGGGATACGGGTAAGTGGCGGTTGCCGATTCGTGAGGGGCGGCATTGTGTGCCGCTTGTTGTCCGCCGTTGTGCGAGAATGACTTGCATGCCTTATCGCCGTCGTCAATCCACCGCTCCGAAGTCCGGTGCGCCGAAATCCGTTCGGTCTGCTGCCGCCGAGCAGTCGTTGGATATTGATGGCATCCATCTGCACCTGACGCGCAAACCCATCAAAAACCTGTATCTGCGCATCAAACCGCCGAGCGGCCGCGTCGAAATCTCCGCACCGATGCGGATGAGCGAGAGTTGTATCGCGGATTTCGTCAAAGAGCGACATTCGTGGATTCTTGCCCAGCAGCAGCGCATGGCTGAGGCGCAACGGCGCTCCATCATGGCATTGAACGAGGGTGCCGGCTTCGAGAACGGAGGTCGTGGCGTAGCTGGTGCCAGCGGCCATGATGGAGGCGTTGCCGGTCGTCCGAAAACCGGTGATATCAGTCGTCCGGGAATTGGTGACGCCGGGCCAGGCCAAGCCGGTACGAATGTCCAACCGTATTTTGACCGCTCCCAAATCTGGACCGACGAACGCAAACGACAAGCGGCGGCCGCGATCAACGCCGCGTTGCCACAGCTGCTGGCCAAGTGGGGGCCGGTTATTGGCCGGCAGCCCACGCATATCACGCTACGGGTCATGACCTCGCGCTGGGGATCGTGTACGCCGCGAACCGGCCGCATCCGTCTGAACCTTCAATTGGGAGTGATGGAACCGCAATTCCTGGAATACGTCTTGGTCCATGAGATGACGCATCTGTGGGAAAGCGGCCACGGCGCCGGATTCCAACGCCGCATGACCGCCTACCTACCCGGCTGGAAGACGCTACGCCGCGACCTCAACCGCCGCGTGGTGCTGTGACGATGACAGGTCAGGCTTCAGTGCCGGCGATGTGGCTGATGGCCTGATCGGATTCGTCGACGATTTGCCGCATGGCGGTTTCAGCGCCGTCGCCGTCGCCTTTGCGAATCAGTGCGGCGACTTCCGTATGCCAGCCGAGGGCCGTCTGGTCGGCCACCTGCGGCATGAGTTCGTGTTGGGTGCGGCCGGTCAGCGTCGAAGCGATCACGTCGCCCAGCGCGGCGAACATCAGGTTGCCGGACGCTTCCAGCAACGTGCGATGGAAGAGAATATCGGCATCGAGGTATTCGGATTCGTTCGCATGGTCCGAATGCGCCACCATCTCGATGGCCGCACGGGTCAGGGTGGCCCAATGCTCGGGGGTGGCGTTGGCGGCGGACAGGCGTGCGGCCATCGGTTCCACGGCGGCGCGTAGCTGGGAGAGTTCGTGCAGCACGTCGATGCGATGCGGACCGCGCAACCGCCACTGAATCACCTGCGGATCGAGAATGTTCCAAGCCTCGATGGGGTTTGCGGTGGCACCGGCCTTGCGCTTGACGGTCACCAATCCCATTGATTCCAAGACTCGCGTGACTTCGCGCGTCACCGTGCGCGAGGGGGTGGCGTCGCCGTCCATGTCCGGTTCGGGCAGGCGCTCGCCGGCACTTACCGTGCCGCTCACCACGGCCATGCCCCATTCATCAAGCAGGCGATCGTGGAGGGAGGTTTCGCTGGACGCTGCCATATTGCCTAAAGTCTCGGAAGTCATAAGACAAGTATTGCATTGAACGGCGAATATGGCATACATATTCGACACGCCGAGCGATAATTGTATTGCGTATTCCATAAGAACGCTTTATATTGGATTTCAACATACAAAACATATTGGGTGACAGCGAAACGTCATCCAAATACAACTTCTCAAAGAAGAGATGGATTATGAATACACTTGTTTTGGCTGAGGCCGCACAAGCCGTCCAGCTCAACAGCACCCAACTCGGCATCTCTGTGGTGGCCAGCATTGTGGTGCTGATTCTGCTGGTCACCGTCGCCAAGCTGCACCCGTTCGTCTCCCTGTTGATTTCCGCGCTCGTGGTCGGCATCGGCTCCGGCTACGGACCGGTGGCCACGGTGGAAAGCTTCTCCACCTCGTTCGGTTCCACGATGGCCTCCGTCGGCATTCTGGTTGGCCTCGGTGCCATGCTCGGCCGCGTGCTTATGGACACCGGCGCGGCGGACAGCATCGTCGACACCCTGCTCGCCAAAGCCTCGCCGAAAATGATTCCGTGGACCATGGCCCTGATCGGTGCCCTGATTGGCCTGCCGATGTTCTTCGAGGTCGGCTTGGTGGTGCTTGTGCCGGTGATCATCCTCATCACCCGCCGCTCCAAGCTGCCGCTGATGCGCGTCGCCATCCCCACCTTGGCCGGCCTGTCCGTGATGCACGCCTGCATGCCGCCCCAGCCTGGCCCGCTCGCCGCCCTGAGCTGCTTCAAGAACGGTTCCGTTGGTGTGACGATGATGTTCGGCTTGCCGATCGCCGTGATTACCGCCGCGCTCGTCGGCCCGCTGTTCTCCAAGTTCGCCGCCAAGTGGGTGCCGGTCGGCGCTCCCGAAAACTCCGACACCGGCAAGGGCCGCGTCGATGCGGACGGCAACCCGATCACCACCAAGCCCCCGTTCGGCCTGTCCGTGCTGTGCATCCTCGTGCCCGCCATCCTGATGCTCGGCAACGCGATCTTCGAAATCGTGGCCCCCGACCGGGCTGGCTCGGACGCCGTATACGCCCAGATTCTCGCCTTCTTCGGCAAGCCCGCCATCGCACTGGCCGCCGCCGTGATCTTCGCGATGATTGTGCTCGGCCGCACCACCCACATGAGCTGGAAGACCGTGAACGACTCCCTCAAGGCCGCGCTGCCGCCAATCGCAGGCATCCTGCTCATCGTCGGCGCTGGCGGTGGCTACAAGGGCGTGCTCGTGGACACCGGTATTGGCGACATCATCGGTAAGTTCGTGGAAAGCTCCGCCATCCCCATCTTCCTGCTCGCTTGGCTGATTGCCGCCTTCGTCCGCGTGGCCACCGGCTCCGCCACTGTGGCCATCATCACCACTGCCGGCATCCTCGGCCCGGTCGTTGAGCAGATGGACGTCACCACGCCGGCCATCGCCCTGCTGGTTATTGCCATCGGCGCTGGTTCCGTGTTCCTCTCCCACGTCAACGACGCCGGCTTCTGGCTCATCAAGGAATACTTCGGACTCGAGGTCGGCGAGACCTTCAAGACCTGGACCGTGCTCGAATGCCTGCTGTCCGTGGTCGTGCTCGCCCTCGTCATGATCTGCAGCATCTTCGTCCCCCTCGTCTAGTCACTTCAAAGAACCCACCATGACCTCAACAATCATCACCGCCAACACCATCCCCACCAACTACTTCACCCACGCCAAGCCAATCATCGTCCTGATGGGCGTGTGCGGCTGCGGCAAAAGCACCGTGGCCCAGCATCTCGTGGACCACTACGACATGAAGTACGCCGAAGCCGACGACTTCCACCCGCAAGCCAACATCGACAAGATGGCCGCCGGACACCCGCTCACCGACGAAGACCGCTGGCCCTGGCTCGGCACCATCGCCGCGTGGATCGACGAGCGCGTGGCCGCCGGCGAGCCCGCCGTGGTCACCTGTTCGGCGCTGAAGAAGATCTACCGCGACAAGCTGCGCCGCCAAGGCGTGGTGTTCGTCTACATGCAGGGCACATTCGACGAGGTGATGGAACGCCTCTCCCACCGTCAGGGCCACTTCATGAAGCCAAGCATGCTGCAGTCCCAGTTCGACATTCTCGAAGAGCCAGGCGATGACGAAGTGCACGTCAACGTACACATCGGCCAGGCCGATCCCGAACACGAAGCCATGGCCGTGGCCGATGCTCTCGGCCTGTGAGCATTTTGTAGGCTCCCCTCAGTCTCACTTCGTTCGACAGCTCCCCTCACCCGAGGGGAGCCAGATGAAACCAGCCGTTTATATATAGAAGGAACAGAACAATGCAGATGGGAATGATCGGCCTCGGCCGCATGGGTGGCAACATGGTCAAGCGCCTGCGCGATGGCGGCCACGACATCATCGGTTTCGACATGAACCCGGACTCCGGCCGCGACGTTGCGTCGTTGGAGGATCTGGTCGCCGCGCTCGCCGCCCCGCGCGTGGTGTGGGTGATGGTTCCGGCCGGCAAGCCCACTGATTCCACCATCGCCCGCCTCGGCGAACTGCTGGAACCCGGCGATATCGTAGTCGATGGCGGCAATTCCAAGTACACCGAGGACCGCGAGCACGCGGCCACCTTGGCTGAGCATGGCATCGGCTTCCTTGATTGTGGTGTGTCCGGTGGCGTGTGGGGTGCCGCGCGCGGCTACGCGCTGATGGTCGGCGGTTCCGATAAGGATTACGCCGCCGTGCTGCCGATTTTCCAGACCCTGAAGCCTGAGGGGGAGTATGGTCTGGTGCACTCCGGTCCGGTCGGTGGCGGTCACTTTGCCAAAATGGTGCACAATGGCATCGAATACGGCATGATGCAGGCGTTAGGCGAGGGATTCGCCACGATGATGCGCTCCGAATACGTCACCAATCCGGCCGAAACCATGGATTCCTGGCGTGAGGGTTCGGTTGTGGCCAGCTGGCTGCTTGATTTGTTCGACAATGCCACCAAGGATGATCCAGAGCTTAAGAACGTGCCGGCCGTGGCCAACGAATCCGGCGAGGCCAAGTGGATGATCGAGGCTGCGCTGGAACTCGGCGTGCCTGTGCCCACCACGGCCGCCGCCCTGTGGCAGCGTCAGACCTCGCGCGGCGGTGGCGATGACATCCTGCGCGTGGTCACCGCCCTACGCGCCCAGTTCGGTGGCCACGTGACCAAGGTGGACGAAATCGCCACGCACTAAAAACATCTTGGCTTCCCTCTTTCGAAGGAAGCTATTCACGACAGTTGACTGAGGGGGTGCCAGCGGTTTTGCCGGTCACTCCCCCTCAGTCAGCTACATCGACAGCTCCTTTATTCGTTATGGAACATGCCGGCCATGTATACAGGCAGGTAGGTTACATTCCCCTCGACTGAGACGTTGCACGGGCCAAGCACATAGCCTGTATTGAGATGGTATTCAGGGTGGGCGAGCACGTTGTCCATTGCGCGATGGCGTTTGTAGGATTTGCCGGACTTCACTTCAATCGGCAGCACGTGATCGTTGCGGTCTTGGATGAGGAAATCGAGCTCGCCAAGCTTCTTACTGTTGTAGTAGTACAGGTCAAATCCGTGAGCGCGTAGCTCTTGGGCCACCGCATTTTCATAGATTGAACCGTAGTTGATATCAGGGTTGCCGTCGAGTACGTCGAGCGCGGTTTTCTTGAGAAACGAGCCGGTAAGCAGACCCACGTCGTTGTAAAAGAGTTTGAAGAGGTTACGTTCCTTGCTCATCTCCAACGGTGTGCACGGTTCGTCCACGTTGTACGCGGCGACGGCTACATCCGCATTGACCAGCCAATCGAAATCGGAAGCAACCGATTGGAATCTCATGTTCTTTTCGATTTTGGCGAAGGTGAAGCGCTTGTTTGGGTTATTTAACTCGCTGGGCACCAAATCGTAGATAGCGCGGATATGCAGCCGGTCTTCTTTGCGCGCGTATTGGCTGATATCGCGGCGATATTCACGCTTTATGTTCTCTTGTATAGTGCGCACGTCCGCAACGCTGCCGTTTGCCACGAACGAGTCGACCGCGGCAGGCATGCCGCCGATGACCAGATATTTGGAGTACAGCTCCATAAGCTGTTGATGGATGAACTCATCCACTTCCTGGTGCTTGGCAAAGCATTCGGCAAGCATGTTGAATACGTCGTTGCCGATATGCTGCGACCAGCAGAACTCTTGGAAATCCAGTGGATACATATCCAGCTCGGTCAGGTACCCGACCGGTACCGAGCGTATATCTTCGAGCTCGACTCCAAGTAGCGAGCCGGAAAGCGCGTAATCGAACCGACCATCATCTACAAGGAACTTAATTGCGGTGACCATTTCCTTGCAACGCTGGACCTCGTCAAAGAAAATCAGGGTTTTGCCGGGTACTAATGGCGTATTTACGGCCAGTTCCAGCCTCATCAGTAGGTTTTTGGCATCGCGAGGCCGGTCGAATAATGCAACGAGGTCGGGGTTCTCGATGAAATTGAGCTCGGCGATATGGTCGTAATGCTGTTGGGCAAAGTGCCTGATGATATAGGTTTTGCCAATCTGACGGGCTCCGGTGACCAGCAGTGCAGTGCGTTTCGGCGCGGATCTCCAAGCTTCCAGCTGTGTCTCGATTTTTCTTCGCAGCATGAGAGTCTCCAGTCATTTGTAGGCCTTGCATCTATGCTGGGCACGTTTTCCAACTGTTTATAGAGCATATTTTACACTTTTCCAACCATAAGAATGCGGTTTTGGCTACGTTTTCCAACCTCAAAATGGGGAGTTTTATACACTTTTCCAACTTATGTATGTGGAGACTCTCTATTTCACGTGAGACGAAAGTGGCTCCCCTCTTTGAGGGGAGCCACGGAATACCGCTTTTACTTATGCCAGGTGAGAGCGCATGAACCACTGGAACTTTTCGAGTTCCTGCACGTGATCCTGAATAACGTTGGAGCTGATGACGTCCAGCTCATCCAGCTCAGCGATGGCCTTGCGGTCGTCGGCGATGAAGGCGTCGTAGTACTCGATCAGCGCCTTGAGGTACTCCTCGGTGCCTACGCGGCCCTCGGCGTCGAACGACTTCCACGTGCGGTTGCGCACGATGGCGTCCGCGCGGCCGTCCGGGGTGCCGCCCAGCGTAGCGATGCGCTCGGCGGTTTCGTCAGCCTGGGCCAGCAAGGCCTCGACCTCGGGGTCAAGCATCTCGTGAACGGCGATGAAGTTCGGGCCGGTCACATTCCAGTGAGCGTGCTTCAGGACCAGAGCAGCCTCCTGCTCCTGGCTCAGTCGGTTCTGCAGAATCGCGATGGCCTTCTCGCTGGTCGCCTCATCGAGTCCCGGCACAACAAATGCAAGTGTCATAATGTTCCTTCTTTCTATCGGTGGAACGTTGCTCTTCAATTCTACGATCTGCGGTTCTGCCCCGGGCCGAACAAATAGGTGGTGAATATCACGTGACTATTAGGACCAATTGCAAAAACTCTCACTGGCAGCGGCTCAGTGAGAGTTTTTGCAAAACGCGGTTAGTTGGCGTCGTCGGTTTGGGGTTCCTCCGGCAGCGGCGCATGATCCGGGGCGCCGGCTTTGCGGACTTCGATGGTTTCGATGCGGCGGCCATCCACCTTGGTGACGACCATGTTGTAGCCGTCGTCGGAATGCAGCACGTCACCCACCGCACCCATCTTGCCGGTCTTGGACAGGAAGTATCCGGCGACCGTCTCATACGGGCCGTCCTCCAGCTCGATGCCGGTCAGATCGGCGAAGTCCTCAATGGTCATGCTGGCTTCGATCGTGGCCACGCCATTGACGAACGCGGTGCGGGTGGTGCGTTCGCCGCCCTTCTCGCTGGGCAGATCGTACTCATCGCGAATATCGCCCACAAGCTCCTCGGTCATATCCTCAAGCGTCACGATGCCGTCCGTGCCTCCGTACTCGTCGATGACCACGGCCAGATGGATGCCGCGCTTACGCAGCAGTTCCAGGCTCGGCAGCAGCTTGGAGGTGCCGGGCAGGGAGATGCCTTCGCGCACCACATCGCGCACGATCTTGGCGTTCGGATCGCGCACGTCCAGCAGATCGCGCACATGCACGAAGCCGATCACGTCGTCGAAATCCTTGCCGGTCACCGGGTAACGGGAGTACGGCTGGTCGCGTACGAACGCGGCGGCCTCGGCCAGGGGCTGGTCGCCCTCGATGAAGACCACGTCGGCGCGCGGGCGCATCACCTCGGCGACGATGGTTTCGGACGCATCGAACACATCGTCCAGAATCGTGCGTTCGTCCTTGGAGAGGTTGGTGTTGGAGCTGACCAGCACGCGTAGCTCGTCATCGGACACCTCGGACTCGGTCTGCTGCGGGTCGAAGCCGAGCAGGCGGACGATGCCGTTCGTGTTCTTGCCGATGAGCCAGATGATCGGGCGGCAGACGGCGGCGAACGCGTCGATGGCGGGCACCACGGCGCGCGCGATCTGCTCGGTGCGCTGCATGGCGATGCGCTTGGGCACCATCTCGGAGATCACGATGGAGCAGTAGGAGATGATGAGGGTCAGGATGATGTTCACCAGGCCGCCGGCGATGCCGGGGTGTACACCCCAGCTTTCGACCACCGGAATCAGGTAGGGGGCGATGGAGGAGGCGCCGAACGAGGCGGACAGGAAGCCGGAGAGCGTCACGCCGATCTGCACGGTGGAGAGGAAGGTGTTCGGGTCACGTGCGATTTTGGCGACTTTGGCGCCGCGAGCGTCCTCCTGCTCCATTTGCTCGATCTGCGAGCCGCGCAGAGAGACCAATGCCAACTCGGTGCCGGAGAACACGGAACCGATAACGAGAAATACAAAAATCAGGAGGATGTTCAAACCAAGTGACATGCCTTTAACTCTAGGGGAGTGGCACGTCAAATTGGGGTGTGCTGGCTGGGCAGGGTTTGCTAGCTGCGCTGGCTATGTGAGGCGTGATGTGTGTTGACGTGTGTGATGGTGTGAAAGAGTACGCAATGATACGCAATCGTGTCATATGGTGTAGTTTCGTGTAATTTGGTACGCAATCGTGTAATATGGTACGCAATCGTGGCAGATGGTATGTGTTGTGGGCAGGAGTGTGGTCATGGCAGTCAATCCCTTCAAACCAACCGCCGGTAAAATGCCGCCGATTCTTATTGGCCGGCACTCCATTATCGAAGATTTTTCCGAGGCGCTAACCAACGGGGTAGGGGCTCCTGGGCGCATCATGCTGGTCACCGGGCAGCGCGGCTTCGGAAAGACGGTTATGCTCACCGAATTTCGGCGCATCGCCAAAGCGCAGCATTGGGAAGTCATTGGAGAGACGGCGTCCGCAGGACTGGTCACGAGACTCATAGCGGCATTATCGCCTTCGGGATTGCGTCTGGATCAGGCCAATATCAGTCCTTCCATTGGAATTTCCGGCATTGCCACGGCGAGTCTCGAGCAAGCGCACTTTTCCGCGGAATCCAATCCGCTGACGTTGCGCAACGCGTTGAACAAGCGGCTGGGCAGTAAGAAACTCGGCAAGGGGAAGGGCATTCTCATCACCATCGATGAGACGCAAGCGGCCTCACACGATGATTTGGTTGCCATTGCTACAGCCGTGCAGCACGTCATTACGGATGCCGATGAAAGTGATACGCCTGATGAGGATAAGAAGGGCGTTGCCATCGTATTTGCCGGCTTGCCGTATATGGTCAACGATTTGCTGGATAACGAGGTAACCACATTCCTGCGCCGTGCGCTACGCCGCGAATTGGATAATGTGCCGCTTCCAGACGTCAAGAATGCGTTCCTGGAAACAGTTGCGGATTCCGGCAAGACCATCAGTGGGGAAGATGCGCTTGAAGCCGCTCGCCAGTCTGAAGGATACCCGTACATGGTGCAGCTTGTTGGCTACTACATGTGGCAATCTGCGCAGCGTCGAGGTTCAGATGTCATTACCGCGGACGACGTGTCGACCGGTGTTTCCGATGCGTTGCTCGCCTTCGACGATGCCGTATGCGCTCCAGCGCTGGATGGCACCACCAGTGCAGAGAGGCTGTTCCTCGCGGCCATGGCCAAGGATTCGCCAAATCCCACGCAGGTGGGTGATATTGCGGATCGTGCGCGCAGAAGTCGAAGCTGGGTGAGCAAGTACCGGGCGGTTCTTATCAAGGATAACCTCATTCGCCCGGCAGGTCATGGGCAGCTGGAATTTGCGGTGCCGCATTTGGGGCAGTATTTGCAGTCGTTGTAGCACCAAATATCGGGTTGGGTTCATTCATTAGGTCAATTATGCGTTCATTTGGTGGGTTGCCGGCATGGTGAGGTGTTGGAATGGCAGCATTTCAATAGTCGGTATCGGGGTCCAGCGACCAAATGAACGCATAATTGACCTAATGAATGAAGTAAGCCGGTTGCAGGCGAGTTGCAATCCGGTTCTACGAATGCCGACGCATCTTGGCCACGGCATTGCTGACGCAAATACGCAGCACAATGGTGAAGACGACCACCATAATCCCCAGAATGCCAATGTTGAACCAGAACTGATCCGTGGTGTGCTCCCATAGATCATCCTTTTTTGAACATCGGCACCTTGGTGGGGCCATACAGCAGATCGTTGAGCCCGATATCCGAGGCGGCGGCGGAGAAGCCCCAACGCCCGGGGAAGATCATGCTGACCAATTCGAGACTGTCGCGGCCAGTGACCGGAATCATGCCGCCGGAGAACACCAACTGGGCCATAACCAGCACCACCAGCAATGGCATCGTCTGTTCTCCTGACTTCACCAACGCCGAGCCGACCTCGCCCAACAATGCGGAAGTCCACGCAGCCAGCCAGATCGCCAACACCAGTTCGGGTATGCCGGAATCAGTGACCACACCATGGTCCGGGCCGGGCTTGCCGAGGCTGACCGCAGTGGTCAGAATCGCCGCCTGCAACAAGGTTTGCAAACCCATCACGATGAGTTTCGAGGCGGTGTATGACGTGGGCGCCAAGCCCACCGCGCGCTCGCGGTCGTAAATCGCTCGCTCGGAGACGATGTCTCGCACGGACAAAGCCGATCCCATAGAACAGGCGCCCAGTATGACGAGCACAAGCAGTTGACGAATCACCAGAGTGATGGTCTGTTTGATGCGGAATGGCTTTGCCGGTTACTCATGCTCGGTGTGCCGCGTGATGGTGGATTCGGCCTGCATCCGCCAGCTGGCGCAACATGGTCATCACCGTAAGATCCAGCGCCGGGTCGAGGCCCGAGGTCGGTTCGTCGAGAATCAGCAGTTCGGGGCTGAAGGACCCGTGCACGCGGTTGGTTGTGAGCTGGGACTCGAGCCTTACCGCTTGCGTGCTGCCTGCCAGAACAGTGCCGACGGCATCCGATGGGGAAGGGGATGCGGAGGAAGATGCGGGTGATACTGGCACTGGCGATACTGTCGTCGTTGCCACTGCTGCTGGGCGGGGTTGCTGTTGCAGATGTGCGAGGGCCGGGTTGGCGGTATATGTGGCAGATCCATAATGGATAGTAAGGGTAGGCGGCATTGGTTCAGATTTCCGTGTACTTCAATCTCTCTTAACACAGATGTACCGCGAACACATTGTACCCGGCAAACAAGTCCTGACTGATGGTCAGAAACTCAGCACCTCGACCTTGCCGGTGCTGAGCTGGTAACGGGCGCCGACGATCATGAGCTTGTCAGCGGCGAGGGCCTGCTGGATGACAGGAGACTGCTCCACCAAAGTTTCAATGGTGTGGGCCACATGCACACGCTCGATATCTTCATGCGCGTCGAGCTCGGCTTCGCGCGCCTGCCAGACGGACATGCCAGCCTGGCGCAGAATAATCGATTCGGCGGCGGCGATGTGCTCGTCGAGATCGTCCATCGCGTCCGCGGCCTCCAGTGAGCCGTCGGCTTCGGAAGTGATGGTGTGCATCAGGTCATCCAGCTCCTGCTCGGCGGCCTCGATTGCGCCGCAGTGCTCGTGACCGAGCACACAGATCAGGCTGACATGCAGTTTCTTGACCGCGTACTCCAGCGAGGCGATAACTGCACTATCGATGAGTTGCCCAGCGGTGCGCACGGTGAACAGATCGCCCAGGCCCTGATCAAAAATGATTTCCGGAGGCACGCGCGAGTCCGAGCAGGAAAGCACCGCGGCATCCGGGTTCTGGCCATCAAGCAACGTTTGACGGGTCTCCTGATCCTGCCATGGATGGTCGGGCTTGCCCTCGGCAAAGCGCCGGTTGCCTTGCAGCATGCGGCTCCACGTTGCGTTCGCGGTTGATTCCTGTTCAAAGTCTGACTGAGCCATGAAACCTCCATTATCAGCGGACTGCTGATTGCCATATTAGCGAGTTTCGCGCATAGTCGTGATTGGGGCAACGGCCATTTGGGCACAAGGGTTGCGGGTGGTGTGATAAGGCTCATACGTTACACCCGCGCGAGCCGTGGCTCACCACATTACGATAGGTGGTGGTAAACGCTTGAAGATTAACAATTCCCGAAAGGACCGATGATGACTCTTCTGCAGCATGAACTGACCGATTTCAAGGTGAACGCATTCCAGAACAACGAGTTCCACGAAGTGACCAAGGACGATGTGCTCGGCCACTGGTCCCTGTTCTTCTTCTACCCGGCCGACTTCACCTTCGTGTGCCCCACCGAGCTTGAAGACCTGGCCAAGAACTACGCCAAGTTCAAGGAAATCGGCTGCGAGATCTACTCCGTCTCCTGCGACACCCACTTCGTGCACAAGGCTTGGCACGACGCCAACGAGAAGATCGCCAAGATCGAGTACCCGATGCTTGCCGACCCGACCGCCCTGCTGGCCAAGGATCTCGACACCTACAACGAGGCCGATGGCATGGCCGAGCGCGGTGACTTCATCGTGAGCCCCGAGGGCAAGGTCGTGGCCTACGAGGTCATCTCCTCCAACGTGGGCCGCAACGCCGAGGAGCTGCTGCGCCGCGTGCAGGCCTCCCAGTTCGTCTACGAGCACGGCGACCAGGTCTGCCCCGCCAACTGGACCCCTGGCGAGGAAACCATCGAGCCCAGCCTCGACCTCGTCGGCCAGCTGTGATCGACACTGAATAGGCGGTAACCTTGGCTCCCCTCTCTGAGGGGAGCTGTCGCTGAAAGCGACTGGGGGGGGGAGTGCTCGCGAGAGCTAGCCTGATCCGATATGCTCCCCTCAGTCTCACTACGACAGCTCCCCTCAGAGAGGGGAGCCAGTGTATGTAAGGGAGTTTTCATGACTCAGACCAACAATCTCTATGACGTCGTCGTCATTGGTGGCGGGCCGGCTGGCCTGACGGCCGGCCTGTACCTGGCCCGCGCTCGCTACCGTGTGCTGATTCTTGAAAAAGATGATTTCGGCGGCCAGATCACCATCACCAACGAAGTCGTCAACTATCCGGGCGTGGGCCGCACCACAGGCCGCGCGCTCACCCAAACCATGCGTCAGCAGGCTCAGGACTTTGGTGCCGAATTCCTCTCCGCCGAAGCCACCGGTCTCGACGTGGATGGTGACATCAAAACCGTGCACACCTCACGCGGCGACCTCAAGACGTTCGGCATCCTCATCGCCACCGGCGCCAGCCCGCGCAAGCTGGGCTTCGAGGGCGAGGCCGAATACGCCGGCCGTGGCGTGGCCTACTGTGCCACCTGCGACGGTGAGTTCTTCACCGGCAAGGAAGTGCTGGTGGTCGGCGGCGGATTCGCCGCGGCCGAGGAATCCGTGTTCCTGACCAAATACGCCTCCAAAGTCACCGTGCTCGTGCGCGAACCGGACTTTACATGCGACGCCGCAGTGGCCGCCGAAGCCAAGAACAACCCGAAGATCGACGTGCGTTATCAGGTCGAGCTGAAGGGCGTCACCGCCGGCCAAGGCGGCCTGCGAGAAGCCTCGATCCTGAACCTTGCCACCGGCCAGACCGAAACGTGGAAGCCCGCCGACGCCGGCACCTTCGGCGTCTTCGTGTTCGCCGGCTATGTGCCCGCCACCGATCTGGTGCGCGACGTAGTGGAGCTCGATGATCACGGTTACGTGGTCACGCACGACTACCTCGAAACCTCGGTGCCGGGCGTATACGCGGCCGGCGATCTGCGCGTCAAGAACCTGCGCCAGGTGGTCACCGCCACCGCCGACGGCGCGATTGCCGCCGTGGAACTGGAGCGTTATGCCAAGCAGATGAGCGAGAAAACCGGCTTGGTGCCGCCGCGTCCCACTGCTTCCGCTTATGAGGAGTCCGAGGCCAAAGCCGCCTCCGCCGCTTCGGCCGCTGGCACGACGCCCGCCCCGGCTCCCGCCAAACGCAGCGCCGATGCCGCAGCCGCAGCCAGCGCCGCCAAGAAGTCCGGCGAACTGTTCTCCGCCGCCATCAAGCAGCAGCTTGGCGTGGTCTTCGGCCGCATGACCCGCCCGGTCACCCTTGCCCTTGAGCTGGACAGCACCCCGCTTTCGGCGGAATTGCAGGGCTTCATCGGCGAGATGGTCGCGTTGTCGAATGGCAAGCTGAACTCGGTCGCCGTCGATGCCGCAGGGCTGATCACGGCGGTGGATGGTGCTTCTGTGCCTACTTCTTTGGTGGTTGGCGAGCCATTGGCCGTCACTTTGCCGGACGGCACCGAACTGCCCACTTATGGTTCGTTGGACGATTCCGGCCGCGCCACATTCGACGTCGCCGGCGTCCTGCCGCTCGCCCGCCCAACTGTGCGCATCTGCGTGCCGGCTGAGGGCGACGGCAAGGCCGGCAAGGACGGCAATGGTTCACTGGTCTTCACCGGTCTGGCCTTCCACGGCGTACCTTCCGGCCACGAGTTCAACTCGTTCGTGCTTGGCCTGTACAACGCGGCCGGTCCTGGCCAGCCGCTGGGTGATGACCTGGTCGAACGCGCGAAGTCCATCACGGACCCGCTGAACATCATGATCCTCGTCTCGCTCACCTGCACGATGTGCCCGGAAACCGTGCTTGCTTCCCAGCGCATTGCCTCCCTGAGCCCGGCCGTGCGCGCCGAAGCCTACGACGTCTCGCACTTCCCCGAACTTAAGGACCAGTACGGCGCGATGAGCGTGCCCTGCATCGTCATCACCCACGCCGACGGCACCCAGCAAGTCGAATTCGGCAAAAAGAGCATCCCCCAAATGCTCGAACTGGTCGGCGCGTAAGCCGCACGACCTCAGGTACTCAACAGCAACAACAACAACGATTCTGCCAAAATCGTGACGTACATCGATTGATGCGATCGATGCGCCCGACTCCGGCAGAATCGTTGTTTTGCGGCAGCTCAGCCTCGGTCTTCGACGGCCTTCGTGACGTTTCTGTCGCCGAGGTACTTGACCAGGCTGATGCTGATCAGGGCCACAACGAACAGGCCGGTGAGCACCGGGATGAGTGCGGCGTAGCGGTGGGCCTGATCAGGCGCGTGGGCAACTACGAACGAGGCCAACTGGTTGCCGGACAGACCGGCGAACGCCCAGGCGCTCAGCGTCAGACCGTGCGTGGTGGAGACGGTTTTGGTGCCGAAGTGCTGATCAAGCAGCACGGGCAGCGTCGAGAAACCGCCACCATAGCCCGCGTTGACGAGGAACAGCATGGCCAGCACGGCCCACAGCAGAGCGTTGTCGATGCTGTTGGTGAAGATCTGCAGCAAGCACACGGCAATCGACATGATGAAGATTACCTGATAGACGGTCTCGCGGCGCTTCAGGTGGTCGGAGAGTGTGGAGAAGCCCACGCGGCCAGCCGTGTTGAACACGGAGTCCACGGCGAGCACCAGTCCGATGATGCCGGAGATGGCGGCGGCAAACTTGGCGGGGCTCAGGTTGGCATACTGCGGGAAGGCCTTGAGCACATCGTGCAGGATGTCCTTCTCTTGGCTGATGAGGGCCAGGCCGCAGGTGATGTTGATATAGAAGGCTATCCAGATGCCCCAGAACACGGGCTTCTTGAGGATTGTCTTGCGGCTGACGTGTGAGGTCGCGGGATCGTACACCCAGCCGGCCGGACGCTTGATGAGCAGGAAGCCGACGAACATCATCACCGCGTAGACCGCGGCGAGGATGAAGAACATGCTGACCAGGCCAACCGTGCCGATGAGATATTCCATCAGTGGGCTGGCAATGGCCTTGGCCAGGCCGAAGCCGGCGACGGCGATGCCGGTGGCGAGGCCCTTGTTGTCGGCGAACCAAAGCATCAGGTTCTTGACCGGAGTCAGATAACCGACGCCCAGGCCGATGCCCATGATCGCGCCATAACAGATGAACACGCCCGGCAAGAAGTTCAGGGCGATGCTCACGCCCGTGCCGGCGAAGCCGACCACGAAGCAGACCATGGAGACGAGTGCGGATTTCTTGATGTTTTTCTCCACCATTGGCCCGGCAAACGCGGCGGACATGCCGAGGAAGAAGATGGCGAGTGAGAAGCCCCATTCCACGGAGGCGGGGCTGGCGTGGAGACGGTCAGCGATAAGCTGCTTGAACACGCTCCAGCAATAGACGGTACCGATTGGGATATGAATCAGCAGTGCGGGAATAATCGCGCTGGTCCAACGATTCTCGGTAAACCTTGCCATATATGGACGGATCCTTTCGTAACTGGTGTACGATGACCTGCCGACCCGAACGAGAGTCGTATCGCCCATATCCACGCACATCACGACGGCATGCCCCCGTGAACCATCCGGGCTGCACGAATCGAATCAAATCGAATCGTGCGAACTGCGAACAATTCGCTAAACATCCTTGGTGTGCATTTCATCGGCGCTGCTGGCTCTTGTCGACGCCGACAAACAGAACTATAACGCTGTTATGGGGTTGCTGTGGCTGGTTTCTGCGGTTGGAGACCGTGAGCTTTCTCACATCGAAAACAGTTATATGAGGGTATTGATGTGGTCGATACACGACGTCTGCTCGTGGACGCGGCATATCCCTTGGAACACAACGGTTCTGCCAAAATCACGGCGTGCATCGATTGACACGCCCGATTTTGGCAGAACCGTTGTTTCACCCCTGGCAATGCTATGGTCTAAGCGTTCTGATGGGGGCCACCATGACACCGTCTCGGCGGGTGAAACTGTATTCACCTGTGCCTGTCGCCACCATAAGGAAACTGGGTTTTGACATGGTGGTGGTGTCGATTTTGTCGGCGAGCTTTATTAGGTTGGCAGCACCTTCTTCGATGAGTCGGTTCCCTCCCAGCTTGACTTCGATGAGCCCGTATCGGCCATCCCGCAGGTGAAGGACCGCATCGCACTCAAGCCCAGTTCTGTCGCGGAAGTGGAACACATCGCCATCGAGGGCGTCTGCGTATACGCGGAAGTCTCGTACGCACATACTTTCAAACAACAGTCCAAAAGTCTCGAGATCTTTGATGAGGCCGGCTGGCCCGATTCCTAATGCTGCCGCTGCGATGGAGGGATCGACAAAATGTCTGGTATCTGAAGTGCGTATTGCACTCTTGGAGCGCAAATTTGGATTCCACGCAGGCATATCCTCAAGAACGAATATTTTTTCTAGTGCGGATATGTAGGATTGCACGGTTTTGTCGCTGGGACTTTCGGCACTGCCTCGCACGTCCGCGGCAATTTGTGCTGACTGAGCCTGCGATGATTCCATACGGGCATACGAACGCAATAAACGACGTGCCAGATGAGAATCTCGTTGCACATCATCCACTCGGGAGATATCCGACTCGACAATGGCATCCAAGTAATCTCGAGACTGTTGTAGCGCGATGCGCTCTGTTTGGTCGATTGCCTTCGGCCATCCGCCACGGCACAACAGGAAAGCAATGTGTTCAATGTTGGAGTCCACTCGGGAGAGCGGCATAGATTCACCTTCGAACAGTGAAGCGAACGATACCGCACCTGTAGAATCTCCGGACTCATACAAGCTCATAGGCCTCATGCGTAGGCGAGCTATCCTGCCGGTTCCTGTGTGGGTAATGTCTGTAAAGCTGGGCGGCACACTTGAGCCGGTAAGGAGAAACTGATTGAATTCGTCGCGTTGATCGACTTCGAAACGGACAGCATCCCACAGTTTGGGTGCAATTTGCCACTCATCGATGAGTCGCGGTGTCGCTCCTTGCAGAAGCAGCGAAGGCTGCATATCCGTAAGCATGATGTTTTGCTCGCGGATATCAGGTTGTGCCATGTACAGCACGCTTTGTGCTAATTGCAGACAAGTCGTTGTTTTCCCGCACCATTTCGGTCCCTCGACCAAGACCGCACCTTTGGCTTCAAGACGGTGCCGCAGCACTGTATCGTAAATTCGCTTTCTATATTGCTTCATTGCGGCAAACTCCTGAAAAATCAACGATTATCTGTTCTTGCTTCCTATTATGACATAGTTTCGTTTCCCGGTTTGACATGTTTTCGTTTCCGACTTTGACATGATTTTGATTCTTAGAATGACAGAAATTATAAGAGATTATAAAAACTTTCAGGTGGATGGCGATGAGGATGAGCCGGAGGTTGGCGAGGGAGGTCTCGTCGAGCCTGTCGTGGCGAGTGGCGGCTTGCGGTAGTGCTTCATGCGGTTGAAGACGTGTTCGATCATGTTCCGTCCTCCCGGGAGACGCCGACGGACCGGGAGCCCCTTCTTCGACGCCCCGGCCGCGTGCCGGCGAACCTGTGGAATCTGCTGCGGCATGGCTTCGTGCCCTCGTCTCCAATCGCGGTTTGTTTTGTTTGGCGACAGAAAATCGTACACAGGACACGGGCCATGCCCCTATCCCAAGCCCAGACCAAAGTGCGCAAAATCCCGGGCGTTGGGGGCTGCGGACGTTTTCTTGGAGATAATCACGCAGCCATTCCTTGGCTTTGACGGTATTGTACCGGGCTCATCCAACCAAGCGACTGTTTGATGCACTCGCGGTCGTGCCAATGGATGTACTCATCGACCAAGGCGAGCACCTCGTTGCGGGTGTGTTCCTCCCACTTCTCGGGGTGGACCGCCTCGGTCTTCATCCTGCCGAAGAATCCCTCCGCGGCCGCGTTGTCCGGCGAACAGCCCTTCGCGCTCATGGAGCGCGTCAGCCCGAAGCGTTCCATGAGCGCGAGCCATCCGGGCCACCGGCAGTGGCGGCCACGGTCGGAATGCACCAGGGGACGCGCGTTCCCCGGCAGCGTCGAGGCCGCTTTCTCCGGCATCCGGTTGGCCGGCTCCGCGTTGGGGCTGAAGCCGGCGGTGTATGCGACGATCTTGCCATCGAAGCAGTCGACCGGCGGCGAAAGGCACGCCCTTCCCGTCCCTGGCCTTGATCCCGGGTGATGTCCGCGGGCCGTTTCTCGTTCGGACGCTCGGCCGTGAAGTCCCGGTCGACGAGATTGGCGGGAGCCGGCGTACTTGTCAACGCCGAGCCGGGCGTGGTGGCAGTAGGTGGCCGCTCGGCGCGATGCCGGGCAAGCATGCCATCGAGCCGGGCGAATACGCCGGCCTCAACCGGTCGATCAACAGGGTCTTCTCCCTGTTCGACAGGCGCCGCAGGTCGGCGCCGGGGTCTTTTCCTTACGACCTCCACCACCTCCCGCATCAACGCGTTCTCCAGCTCCGGTTCCTCGACCCTGCGGCGCGACGCCTCCGCGTCATCATCATCGGCTGCGGACGGCCGGCGGCGGGAGTCAGCGGGCTTATTGCCCTGCGCGGAGTTCCTGTTTTTGGGCTGCAACGCGGCCATGCCGCCCTTGCGGTACGCCCTGACCCAGCCATGCACCGCGCCGACGCCCGCGCCGAGCTGTTTGGCGGCCTGCTTCTGCACGCTACCCGGCACCGGTTCGACTGCCCTTCGCCTGGTCTCCAGTGGGATGATGGGTTTGGCCATATGGCCGGCATACCGGGAATCCATCGCCGGCCAACGTTCCAGACACTGCCTGGTCGGATAACCCAGATGCTCCACCACCTGGGCCGTCGTCATCGGCGTGGTGAAATACAACCCCACCGCACGCTCTCGTTCCTCAAGACCGGACATACGAAAATCTTTCCGTTCGGTCTCCAAGAAAACGTCCGCAGCCCCTTGTCCCACTGTTCCCCATTTATGGAAGCGTAATTTTCTAAATCATGATTCCATAAACCGAACGATGGCTGTATTCATCTTCGAGAGCGGTTGAAACCACGTCGACACGCCGAAGGGGTGCTCGCAGAACCGCGGTTACCGAAAGTAGCCATTGGATATTCCGCCATTGTGCGAAACCTATCCGCCGTTCTGTGAGCATCCCTTCGGCGTGTCGTTAGGCGAGCATTTCGATAAGTGTGGAAATCATCGTGTACGTCGCCACGATGAACAGCAATCCTGCGAACAATCGCGTCAATACGACTTCCCGCATCCTGCGTGACGCCGGAGCTCCGACCAGTCCTCCAATCATTGAGGCCAATGCGAAGACGATCACGATTCCCCAGTCGATGCTGACGCTGGTCCCAATGCGCGACATCAGGCCGGCCGCCGATGCGATAATCATCACCAGCAGCGATGTCGAGGAGGCCTCGCGCATGGTGAACCCCAAAGCCAGCACCAGCATCGGCACTACGGCAAAACCTCCGCCGACGCCGAAAAACCCGGTTAATGCGCCGGTCGCCGTCGCGCATGCCACCAGCAGCCAAACGGACCGATGCGGGTTGGGGGAACCGGAATCGGCATGCGCGACGGTTCCGGCGTCACCGACTTGACTCATACGGCAGGATTTACGCACCATAAACACGCCAACCACCGTCAACAGCACACTGAACAGTATCATCAGCATATGCGCGTCCACCATCAGGGATGCGCGCGACCCCAACACGTTGCCGACCGAAGACACCACGCCGAACACCAAACCGTCTCGCCAACGCACATGCCCTTCGCGGGCGCGAGGCATCAGCGATACCATCGCGGTCAATCCGACGATCACCAAGGAGCCGGCCGACGCGGCATGAGGCTCCTGTCCCAGCAGATACACCAGCACCGGCACGGATAGAATGCCACCGCCGGCGCCTAGCGCCCCCACGACGATGCCGACACCGAAGCCGACTATCAATGCCAGAAAGAGATGAGCCATCGATACCAACCTTTCGAGGAATAAAACGGCATGTGCAATAGGGGGGGGTAGCCGGCAGCGGCAAGCCGAATGGAGGAGTATTACGGCAGGGCTCCGCCGACCCTCACACGACTGCGAATGCGCGGGTCCATGATTTCGGATGCGGCATGGCCGGAACGAATCAGGCGGGCCATGCCTATGATGTCCGGGCGGATGTGCTCATAGAACAGTGAATAGCCCGCGCAGAGGTAGTTCTGTCCGTTTTGCCCATCCTTGGATTTCAGGAAACGGTCTTTCGGGCAGCCGCCGTTGCACATGCGCACATACGGGCATCGGCGACACTGATCGGTCAGTTCCGCATGCTTTTTCAATCCAAAACGTTGCATGCGCGCTGATTGCGACAAGGTGAAGAAATCGGCGTTGGCCACATTGCCGATCAGCCAATCGGGTTCCACCCAATGATCGCACGCATATACATCGCCATTGAATTCCAACGCGAAATTGTATCCGCATTCCGGGGCGTGTACGCATACGGCGTATTGTCCGAATAGCGAGCCCAGCGCGCCGTCGAAATCCTGGACGAATACCCGACCGACATCATGCGCTATCCATTCGTCGAATACATCGCATAAAAACCGTCCGTATGCTTTCGGCGATGTGGAACGGGATGTGACCTGTTCGCCGGTTTGACGATACAGCAGACCGGCGCGTTCGTCTCGCGTCCCGGTGATTCGCCAGCCGTTGCGCTCCACCCGTTCCAGTTGCGAGGAATCCACCCGTTCGACGATCGGAATGAACTGCATGAAATCGGCACCCAATTCGTCGCGAAAATATCGGTATACCTCCGAACCCCGTGTTTCGTTCGCATGATGCACCGTGCAGAGGATATTGCAGCGCACTCCCGCGTCGTGCAGTAATCGCCAACCTCGAACAGCCATTGCGTGCGTGCCTTTGCCGCCACGATTCAATCGATAGGCGTCATGGCAGTCCTGCGGGCCGTCGATTGATACGCCCACCAGCACATCATGTTCACGAAGAAAGGCGACCCATTCGTCGTCGATTAGGGTGCCGTTGGTCTGCAAGGCATGTTTCACGAGTTGTTTCTTGCGCCGGTATCGTTCGCATAGGCTGACGGCGGTTCTGAAGAAATCGATGCCACGCAAGGTGGGTTCTCCACCCTGCCACAGCATCGTCACCTCGCCATCGGGACTTGCCGCCAGGAACTGGCGAATGTACGATTCCAGCACCTCTTCGCTCATCATCTGACGGGCCGAATCGTAGAGCAATTCCTTCGAGAGGAAAAAACAGTATTGGCAGTCAAGATTGCAGGCCGCGCCTGTCGGCTTGGCTATCACGGTAAAGGGGAGGCGAGGCCGCCTCATCGTATCGTTCATCAAAACGCGCCTTATGTAGTGGGTTGCACAAAGAGTCTCCGAATGCTCCTGATGGCACTTGCTTTCAGCGCCGTCAGACATTGCCTGCCGCCGTGGATTCCCGTGCACGCAGAATCGTGCCGACGGTCACTTTTTGCGGAAGCGTTTCCACGTCGGGATGTTCGATGCGTCTGCGCAACAAGGAAACGACGGCGGACGCCATGCCGGGCAGGTCGACTTCGACGGTGCTTAGAGTAGGGGTGCTGATGGCACTGTGGCGAATACCGTTGAAGCCGATGATTTTCACCTGCTCCGGCACCCGGACTCCGGCTTCATGCAATCCGTGAAGCATGCCTAATGCGATTTCGTCGTCCAAGCAGAACAAGCCGTCATATGGCATTCCGGCTTCCATGAAGAGGTTCGCTGCGCGAATGCCTTCGTCAGAATTCCACCCGACATCGATCAACCGTTCATTCACGATGGATTCGCGGTTTTCGTGATACAGGTCGGCCAAGGCATCCATCGCGGCATGCATACGCAATCCTTGGAGTGTCAGTATGGAAGAACCTTCAGGGATATCGGCCTCCTTGTCGTCGGTCATGCCGCCGACGATGCCGATGGACGTGCAGCCCTGCTGGCGTAAGTGTTGGATCGCGCTGTTCACACCTTCGGAATTCGGGGACTCCACCCTGTCATATTGCGTGGTTTGTGTGAAATCGCCGAGAATCACAGCGGGTTTATCCCCGATCAGCATGGATAGGTCTTCATCGGTGTAGTGCGCGACCGGCGCGACGAAAAACCCATCGGCCAACGAGGAGAGCGCGGAACCGATGATGCTACTCTCCTCGAACGCCGAATGCTGGGACTGCTGCACCACCAGTTGCATGCCGGCCGAAGTGGCTTCCCGGGCCAACTCCACGGAAAGCATCGAATAATAGGTGGGGGAAAGATCCGGCACGACGAATGAGATAAGACCGCTGTGATTTGACCGGAGCATTCGCGCGGAGAGATTCGTGTTGTAATGCAATGCCTGTGCTGCGGCCAGAACCTTTTTCCTGGTGCGTGGAGAAACGTTCGGAAGCCCGCGCAACGCCGCTGAGCATGTGGTGTGGGACACGCCCGCCTGACGTGCCACGTCTTTGAGCGTCGTTGCCATATCATCCCTTTCTCTTCGCCAAGTCCGCCTCGGATGCTGAACGAACCGCTATCTCAAATGTAGACCATGGACGTACATATGCTTGTCATCGTAGCCGCGACGTAAGGGCACGAGTTGTCCCCATCCCTGGACGTCATGCGCCCAGGCGCTGTCCGCCGCGGTTTCATGATGGGCGAACCACTCTCGCAGACGGTCGTGCAATTCGTTTTGCATATGCGCATGGGTGGCGGTGCCGTACAGGTTCTCCCGTTCCTCAGGATCGTTGCCGAGATGATAAAGCTCGCCGGGGCCGTCATAGCGTTCGATCAGCTTGTAATCGCCGCTGCGTACCATGCGTCCGCCGCCGTACTCGTCGAACACCATCACCGATTCGCGTTTGGCGTCATCGACTCCGCTTCTCGCCAGATTCGCGAATGACGAACCGGCGCGTAACGGATCATCGGCCAGATCGACTCCGGCGAGTTCGCAGATAGTGGACATGAACCCGGTCGCCGATACATGATCGCTCACCTCGTGTGCTTCGGTTTGGCCGGGAAGGCGGATGATGAAGGGGACCCTCACGGAATTCTCCCAGAAATTCAACGGATAGGTGCCGTTTCCCTTGCCCCAGATGCCGTGATGTCCGCAACTGAAACCGTTATCCGCCATATACACGATAACCGTGTCGGAGGCGAGATCATGCTCGTCGAGTTTGTCGAGTAGCAGACGCAGTGCACGGTCCACGCCGGAAAGGGACGCCGCGTATCCGCGCAGTTGCGGTACGGGATCGTCGAACGCCTCATAGAATTCCGTGCGAGGTTTGGACCAAGGATGCGGCGGCTCTCGGGGAACCGATGCGAAATCGCATCCGCTGTACAGGTCGCAGAGTTCCTGAGGATGGCTTCCCACCCATGGGTGGTGCGGAGCCGTGAAATTCACCTGCATATAGAACGGGGAATTCGATGTCGTTCTTCCCGCGACATTGCCTGACGCATAGTCGTCGAGGAAGCGACAGGCCTCATCGGCCACTGCATCGGTGAAATATCGCGGTTCGTCGCGTTTGTTGCCGTGGTCGTCCCAGATGGGCGCGTCGAAATACGGGCCGCCACCTTTGCGATGCGCATACCAGAAATCAAATCCCGGTGCCGGTCGACGTGACGTCCCCACATGCCATTTGCCGCTCATTGCGCAAACGTATCCGGCTTCGTGCAGTACTTCCGGCAGGGTAAGCAATCCGCCGAGATACTCCTCCTCGTGCGGGTCGGGCTGCTCTTCGCCCGGAATGAGCCAGTCGTGCACGCCGTGTGCGGATGGCATGCGCCCGGTCAGCAATGATGCCCGGGCAGGTGAACAGACGGGCGAGGCGCAATAGAAATTATCGAAGATCGTGCCCGTCTCTACCAGCTCATCGACGGTGGGTGTGACCAGTTCGGGCATGGTCCGGGTCAGCGCCCAGGGGCCTTGATCGTCGGTCATGACGACGAGGAAGTTGGGGTGCGGCGTGCCGGTTTCCGTGTCGCTGCGCGAATCGTGGGTCATGTCTGATGACACGATGGCTCCTTTTCCATAGGTTCGCGGGTTGGGAATCCGATGTGATGACACCCCCGCGGTGCCGATTTCAGCTCCTTCGTACTATAGCATAAATCTTAACGTTAAACCATCGTGAGTGTCGTCTTCTACTGCGAATGTGGCGGGGATGGTGATGAGGGACGGCGCTATGGCGGCAAGGGGTCGCGTGGTGTCCGCAGTTGGCAACGACAGATTCACGTATTTCTATGAGATGCCTAAAAATGGCATATTTCTGGGCTTTATGAAAGGTTATGTTACTTGGAAATCATCCGTGAATCACGAAATGCGTACCCTATGGTTCTGTATTCTTCCATGCATATTGACGCAATCGCCGTGTGGCGCGTCGGAGGGGCTGGGTTTTGACTTCGGCGAATACTGTGTTATGTTATCTTAACGATACGATATGGAGACGCGATGACGCTGCATTCGTATCGGTCCAGTAAAGAGGCTGACGAAAAGAGGTTCATGTGAACAAGGGTTTATATAGAGCGGTATGTGCTGTGGCGGCCGCTGCACTTGCGTTCCCCCTTGCCGCGTGTGGCAGTGGCGGCGGAGATACGGGTGCCAGCGGCATTACCGCCGATGATGTCCAAGCGGCGTTGAACAGCGACGAGGATATCACGCTCACCGTGTGGACGTGGGCCTATGACATCCGCAAAAAGAGCACTGACGCCTTTATGAAAAAGTATCCCCACATCAAAATCGATCTGGTCTCGACCGGCACGTCGTCGGATCATTACACCAAATTCCAGAACGTCGTCAAAGCCGGATCGGGCATTCCCGACATCGTGCAGACCGATTATGACTCGATGCCGCAATATGCCGCGACCGGATCCCTCGCCAATATCTCCGAAGAGTCGATAGAGAAGGAATTCGGCTCGCTCTACGCCGATGCGGCCTGGAATGCGGTCCATATGGGCGACGGACTCTATGGCATTCCCTCCGATCAGGCCCCTGTCGCGATGTATGTGCGTGCGGACATCCTGGAGGAATATGGCATCGATGTCCCGACCACATGGGACGAGTTTGAGGAAGCCGGCAAGAAGCTGCACGAGGCGGACCCGACAAAATACATGGGAGTCTTCGACACCAGCAATGCACATTTCATGGACTACTTCTTCCGCGCTGCAGGCGTCAAAACCTATTCCGTTGACGGTACGGAAAACGTGTCCTTCGACATGCAGAACGACGAGACCAAGGAGGTCATGGAACGCATCCAGCGCATGATTGACGAAGGCGTCATCGAAGCGACGGCGACCGGCACCGATCAGTTCACCCGGGATTTCCTCGACGGACGCTACGCCACATGGATCGACGGTTGCTGGCGCGGCGCGCTGATCGCCAGCAACATGCCCTCGCTTGAAAGCAAGATGACCGTGGAACTGCCGCCGGCATACGGCGACTCCTCCGCCGACCTGAAAACGGCCACCATCGGCGGAAGCATGCTGTCCATGACCTCAGCATGCCCGAAGGAGAAACAGGCCGCGGCGATAGCGTATATGAACTGGGTCAGCTCCGATCCGGACGCCATCGAAGCGTGGCAGTCCTACGGCGGCAGTTATTTCAATGCGGCGAAGTCCTTCCAGACCGACTCCGAACAGGCCAATATCACGGACGACTTCTTCCGAGGGGAGAAGGTCAAGGCCGTGTACTTTGAATCCGCGTCGAAGATTAACGACGATTGGGACGTGCTTCCCTTCAACTCCCAATACGCTCAGGAATTCGTGGACACGGTGGTGCCGGAACTCACTGAGGACGGTGACCTGTACAACGCCTTGGGCAAGTGGCAGTCGAATCTGGAGACGTATGCCGAAGACCAAGGATTCAACGTCGTTGATAAGTAGGATTCGTGATTCTCGGGCGGCGGTCGCGATGACGGCCGCCATCCGAGGACGCGGCAATGAAGGAGAATGAGCATGACTCACGCAGCCGATGGAGACGCGCGGATGCCACTCAGGAAAGAAAAGCAGCAGTATGTCGGTATGCTCTACTGTTTGCCATACGTGGTCGTATTTCTGATGGGAACGATTCTTCCCATCCTGTACGCCTTATACCTCAGTTTCTTCAAGGAACGGATGGTCGGCGGCTCACGATTCGTCGGTCTCAAGAATTTCGTCCGCGCTGTGAGCGACGTGAAACTGTGGGAGAGTTTCGGGCGGGTGAGCCTCTACTTCCTTATTCAGGTGCCGCTGATGCTGGCGCTGGCATTGCTGGCGGCCCTGATTCTCGACTCCGGCAGGATCCGTCACATCGCCATTCCCCGTATGCTGTTGTTCCTCCCATATGCGGTGCCCGGTGTGATTGCGGCATTGATGTGGGGATACATTTACGGTCAGCGCAATGGCCTGATCGGTCAGTTTTTCCAAATGTTTGGAGCGCAGGCGCCGAACCTGCTGTCCGCCGACGCCATGCTGTTTTCCATCTCCAATATTGCACGGTGGTGCTTTATGGGATATAACATGCTGATTTTCTATGCTTCGCTCCGCGTCATTCCCGGCGAGTTATACGAATCGGCGCGCATCGACGGTGCGTCCGAATTCCGCATCGCATGGTCGGTGAAGATTCCGATGATTCGCAGCACCGTGATCATGACATTGCTGTTTTCCATCATCGGCTCATACCAGCTGTTCAACGAACCGAACATTTTGAAGACGCTGGTTCCCGAAGTCATCAATAGTTATTACACGCCCAATATGTACACCTATAATTTGGCGTTCACCGGGCAGGATATCAATTATGCCGCAGCCGTGTCGCTTGTCGTCGGATCCATCACGATGCTGATCGTGGCGGCAGTGAAGCTGTTCGGTTCACGTTGGGAGGAACGGTAATATGGCAACGACGAATGCCTCTGCTGCGTCATGGGGGACACGACTGGTCAACCGATGGAGGCGCAAGGAGTATGAGCGCGAACTGAAGAACCGTCAAACGGATGGTCCTCTCATCAAGCTGACGCCCCAACAAAAAGGCATGAACGTACTCCTCCATCTCATCATGCTGCTGATGGTGCTGTATTGCGTTATTCCGCTGATCTGGCTGGTGTTTTCCTCCACGAAAACCAATGAAGGCCTATACGCGTCGTTCGGCTTATGGTTCGATGACGAAAACGTGTTCTTCCAGAACATCGTGGACACATTCGCCTTTCAGGAGGGCGTGTATACGCGATGGCTGCTGAACTCGATTCTTTATGCGGTCGTCGCCGGCTTGGGCTCCACCATTCTTGCCGCTTTCGCCGGATACGCCATCGCGACCATGAGATTCCCCGGCCGCAATATGCTGCTGTGGATCACCCTGATTTTCATGTCGATCCCATCCACGGTCATTACCGTTCCGCTGTTTCTGATGTATGCGAAGATCGGATTGGTGAACACGCCGTTGGCGGTCATCATACCGCAGCTGTCGAATCCGTTCGGCTTATACCTGATGATCATCTACGCACAGACATCCATTCCGCAATCTCTGGTCGAGGCGGCGCGTCTTGACGGTGCCAATACGTGGACGATTTTCTGGAAAGTGGCTTTCCCGCTGTTGTCGCCGGGGTTTGTGACCGTGCTGCTCTTCGCGTTGGTCAGCGTATGGAACAATTATTTCCTGCCGCTGATCATGTTGTCCAACACGGATGACTATCCGCTTACCGTCGGTTTGAACGTATGGCTCAAGATGGCCTCCGATCCTTCGGCTCAGCAGGTGCCGAACAATCTTATTCTGACCGGGTCGTTGCTTGCCGTCGTCCCGCTGGCGATATCGTTCCTGTTCCTGCAACGGTACTGGCAGTCCGGTTTGGCGGCCGGTGCCGTCAAGCAGTGACGTCGGAACTGCTTGCTCTTCCGACGTCGCGACACGCCGAAGGGGTGCTCGCAGAACCGCTGTTGCCGAAAAGCAACTATTGGAATTCCGCCATTGTGCGAAACCTATCCGCCGTTCTGTGAGCACCCCTTCGGCGTGTCGTCGTATCCGGCGCGTTCCTACGAGCAGAGCCAATCCATGACGTTGGTGATATGGATGCCTTCGTCGGTCATGCCCTCGCTATGCCAGTCGAGGGTGAGCACCGTGCGGGGGAATGCGTCGCCCAATCGCCGCAGCGGGGCTAATTCCCGCTCCCGGGTCTGCTCTTCGGTCATGTTCAACGTGACCTGAATGTACTGCTTGTCGTTTCCGCGCTTCGCGATGAAATCGATCTCGCCGTCGGGCAGCGATCCGATGGTGACATCGTAACCACGTCGCTGCAGTTCCATGAAGACGATGCCTTCGAGCTGGGCTCCGCGATCCGAGCCGTTGAAACCCGTGGCGAGATTGCGAAAACCGTTGTCGACGGGGTAGAACTTGCGTTGCGGGCGCAGCAGTTCCTTGCCTCGCATGCGTTCCTGTTGCGCGCTGTAGACGATGAACGAGCGTTCGAGTGCGCTGATCTGGTTGTCGACGGTGGCGTAGGAGGCGTTCGCGCCGGCGCTTGTGAGCGTGTTGGCGACCTTGTTGACGGAGAACAGGTTCCCCGACGTTGAGAACAGATATCGGCTGAGTTTTTCCAATGTGGCGATGTCGCGGATGCCGTACCTTCCCGCCACGTCCTTCATCACAATGGATTCATAGATTGAGGTGAGTATTTCGGTCGCCTTGTCCTGGTCCGGCTGGCCGGTGACGAACAGGCCGGGCATGCCGCCGAACATCATGTATTCGGAGAACAGCTGGTCCGTGGAATCCGTGGTTCCCTGAGCCCGATGATGGCGTTGGTATTCGTCGAAGGAGAGCGGATATACGGGGATGGTGATGTAGCGACCCGTCAGATGGGTCGCCAGTTCGCCGGATAGCAGTCGTGCGTTCGATCCGGTGGTATACACGTCGGTGTCGTCACGGGAATGCAGCCGGCGAACCACTTCCTCCCATCCGGGAACGTCCTGTATTTCATCAAGGAAAACGTAGAAGTGGCCGGGTTGGGCTTCTTGCGTGGCTTGCATCAGGTCGGCGTGCAGGTCGGTCGCCGAATATCCGATGGGCGTGTCGAAGGAATCGAAGCGACGGGTGAAGATATTGCTCGCGGGAACGCCGTCGTCGAGCAGTGATTGCGCATAATGTTCCAGCAGCGTGCTTTTCCCGCACCGTCGGACGCCGGTAAGCACCTTGATCTCCGGGGTGTTCCGGTGGCTGCGCAGCGTGTCGGTGAGCTTGTCTCGTGCGATATATCCCGTCATCTCCGCGCCTCCGATTTCTAGTGTATTGCAAAACAGTCGTTAAATCGACGTTGATTTTCAGTATACTTGAAATTGTGCGTTCTGGGGTAATGATTCTATAGTGTACTCGAAATCGTGTGGTGGGTGTCGTCCGTCGCTGTCGGCTGACGGATGCTGTGATATCAGGGTTCCGTTACTGTTTGAGCGGCGCTGCCACTGCCGACTCACACATTTCTTCTTTGATCTCGGCTTCATACTTGCCGGCTATCGGCCATCGGCTGATAGCGGATATGTCGAAAGCGGCGATGATTAGATTTACGTTACTGGATATGGCAGTATGGGTGTCTCTTTGCCCCTTTCACCATCTTGCAATAATTCTTACATGTAAGAACTCTCTGTTAACATGTAAGAATTATTGCAAGATGGTGAAAGGGGATGCTCATGTTGCCGACTAAAGAAAGTTTGACAGTTGAGTTCAAGAGCGAGCAGAAGCGTCCTCAATCGCATGATGAAATTGTTGACAACGTAGTGGCTCTAGCCAATACTGAAGGCGGCACACTGTATCTCGGTATTGAAGACGATGGCACTGTGACCGGCGTATGTGACGAGCATCGCAATATCAATGGACTTGCGGCACTAATTTTCAATAAGACTGTTCCGCAGCTTCCCGCTCGCGTGGCGCTCTTGTATGAGAACGAGGTGCCGATAGTCAGTATTGAGGTGGGTAACAGTCAGCAAATCGTGTCTACTAGTCAAGGGAAGACACTACAGCGCCGGCTGAAAGCAGACGGCTCGCCTGAGGTCGTTCCGCTGTTTGTTTCCCAATTCATTAGCCGTTTATCTCAGCAACGGTTCTACGATTTCAGTGCGCAACCTGCCCCAGAGGCTCGGTTGGACGATTTGAATCCAGACTCACGGAACAAGTTGAGAAGCCATATTCGCAGTGCCAATGCGCAAAACTCGTTGTTGTCTTTTACTGATGAGGATTTCGATCGGGCACTTGAGCTGGTTGTTGACGGCCCGTATGGATTACAGCCATCTGTTGCTGGTCTGCTCACCATTGGTTCGGTTGATGCTATTCATCGATCGATTCCAGCCGCATCGGCTGTTTTTCAAGTGATGAAAGGCATGTCTCCAAAGGTCAATATGGATCCGTTCGTGTTGCCCTTGGTGGATATGTTTGATCGTGTAGGCGAGCTGATGGAGCCGTGGAATCCCAGCCACGAAGTCATGAGCGGCTTGATTCGGGTCGATCTGCCAGACTTCGATCGAGGGGCATTCCGTGAGGCAATGATTAACGCTTTCTGCCATCGCGATTATGCACGAATGGGTTCGGTGAGGTTCCTGGTTGATGATGATGGGTTGACCATAGCCAACCCCGGAGGATTCATCGAGGGTGTCTCCGAAGATAACCTGCTTACTGCACAACCGCGTTCCCGTAATCCGCAGCTTGCTCTGATTTTGAAAGCTGCCGGATATGTTGAACGTACCGGGCGAGGTGTGGATACCATCTATGCCGGGTCGATTGCGGCAGGCGGTTCTTTCCCGGATTACTCGCAGTCCAGTGCCGAAGAAGTCATTCTGTTCCTCCGCCGTGTGGTGCCTGACGAGGCATTCGTGACCATGATTGGCGACGAGGAACGTCGACGTGGGGCTCCATTGCCGGTCTGGTCACTGATTGTGCTCTCGCTGCTGCGTGAGCATCGTAGGCTTACCGTGGTCCAATTGTGCGATTTCTCCCATTTGGAGCATCGACGCATCGTGTCTGCTGTTGAGAATTTGGTGGAAGCTGGTTTGGTAGAGGGGGTCGGCAGTGGGAGCTCTCGCTCGTATATGCTGAGTGCCCGAGTGTACAAACGTTCAGAGGGGTTGGCGTCTTACGTGCGTCAGCGTGACATCGATGCCACCCGGCGCAGTGGCCTTGTTCTGGAGTTCGCTGAAAAAAATGATGGTGTCGTCACTACGGCGGATGTCATGGATCTATTCGGCCTGAGCTATATCAGTGCATACCGGTTGTTGAAGAAGCTCGAAGATGTGGGCAAGTTGCGCCGCGAGGGGAATGGGCCGTCATCCCGATACGTGTTGGGATGATTGGCGCGCGTGAAAGTAAGTTCTTTCATCACCTTTCAATAATTCTTTCATGTAAGAACTCTCTGTTTACATGTAAGAATTATTGCAAGATGATGAAAGATGCACACAAAACGGGGAAGCCCCGCTCGATGTGAGCGGGGCTTCCCCATATGCGCTGGTGTGTAGATCAGCCTGTGTTCTGCAGGCCGGCAGCAACACCTGAAACGGTGCAGAGGATCAGATAGATGAATCCTGCCTGCTGGCTTTGCGGGAGCTCTTCCTTGTCCACCTTCTTGCGCAGCGACTTGAGCGCCAGCACCTGGGTGACGGACAGCCACGTATGGGGAGCGGATGCGGATGGCCTGGCCGAGCACGTGGCGGTGCTGCAGCGGCCACTTGTCGTCCACGATGCGCTCAAGTTAGTCCGGTCGAATGGCTTTGGAAAATCATGGGGAGTGCGGCTGCGCGGGTTCGCTCCTCGACAAGGTGACTTGATTTGGGACCGCCGTTAACTTTCGTCAGCCACATCGTCAATCCCGTCCAAGTATCCGTATCGTCCGTTGTGCTTGTCTTTTGAAAATCGCCGGATGGCGTCAATCTATGACCGATGCTTCCGGAGAGCAGGTGGACCTGGCTCAATATGTGCGTCACGACGCTTGGTTATCTCAACAGCCTGCTCATCCCAGACGTATGGACCGGGTGGGCGGGCGATCTTGCGTCCGCTATGGGGGGAACGTGAAGACCGTCATGGAATGGATCCCGGTGCTGACCTTGCCGCCGTCTGTGAGGCATTGGTTGGACAAGGGGATGACTATCGTTCCCATCCCGGCATCAGGAACCTTGTTCTTGGAAAATACTAACGTTCATCATCAGAGACTGGTGCTTCGTTTGATCAGGCTGCGGAGCGCCAGCCCAATCCCATAGATGATGGTGGGCCATCCTTGCAATCCATAAAAGGTAATCGCCGGTGTTGGCTGATCGATAAAAAGCCAAATATTCCGCAAACCGTCGAGTGCTGCGTCTTTCCGCCAACACCACAACTCGTTCAGAAATACACCCAATATGGTCAAACAGTAAGACAGGACTATGATGCAGATAATCTTCTTCCAAGACAGCCTGTCATGAAGGAAAGTCGTAACCAAAAGGGCCGTCATTGGGGTTATAAGCAGGCCGGGGAAGAAATAGAGAATATAGGCTAGGCTTAATCTGCTGAGAAGGTAAGTCTGACCGAACCAGTTGTATAGGACCACGATGGCTGTCAGTGTCGCGGCGTGGGTAAACACGGACAGCCCCGGGTTACGTCGGATGATCGCGAGTTTGTCGCCCGGCCTAGTGTCTGGCTTGCCGCCCTCGCCCTCCATCCCGGCACTGTTCGTGGGCGTGTGGTTCCCCTCGTGCGCGTCCATCGTCCCGTCCGTGTCCTTCTCCTCATTCATATGTCCCCTTTCGATCATCCGAGTCTGTCACTCGGCCCGTGCGCCCGTTCCACGCGCCGTCGCCGGCCAGTCTAGGGCCGTGCGACGCGAACGGGGAGGCCCGCGCCGCTTATCGGCACGGAACCTCCCCGCTCGTCAAGCGGTCGGTCAGCCGCGGATCAGCCCGTGTTCTGCAGACCGACGGCACGCGGCGGGTCGAGTTCGGCAAGAAGAGCATCCCGCAGATGCTTGCACTGGTCGGCGCGTAGGCACGGCTCGGCGCGGACGTTCCCGGGCCGTGCGATACGGGTGAGGAAGCCCGTTGCGAAATCACCATCATGGAATCCTATCTATCAGGAATCCTGATGGCCTCCCATAAGAAACGGTGAGTACCTACAGCGAGTGTCTGCTTTCCGCCTTACGTACACTGTGCACAGATACATCGAGAAAGGGATTGTGGATGTATCTCAAGGTAAGGGATTCGCGGTTCGGGGGATTGAAAGAACACTGACATTCTTTCGGTGACGCGAATCCCCGATACAACGCAAGGAGGGATTATGCGTAAGCATCTTGTAGCTGTGGTCGCGGCGGCAGCATTGCTGCTGGTGGCTGGTTGTGGCGGCACGAGCGGCGGCAGTAATGCGGAATCCACGGAAACCACCGTCGACGGCAGCCTGAACAAGGTCGTGGTCAAGGGCGATCCAAGTAAAAGCCCCGCCAAGGCCAACGGCCGTAAGGACACATTCATCGCCACGATCAATTCTCCGAGCGGTGTGTTCTTGCCGGGGTTCAATGACAATGGCTGGGATGGCAACGCGCAACAGCCGATTTTCGCGAGTCTGGTGGTGACCGATGATTCAGGACAGTATATTCCCGACTTGGCCGAGAAATGGGATATCTCCAGTGATCAGCTCACGTACACCTTCCATCTGCGCGACAATCTGAAATTCTCGGATGGGTCGCCGCTGACCGCGGACGATGTGGCTTTCAGCCTGACGCTGTTCAATGATCCGGCTTACTCGGGCGGCAGTGATTTCTCCGACATCGGCATCAAAGGCGTTGATGCGTACAAGTCGGGCAAGGCTGATTCCATCTCCGGCATCCGGGTGATCGACGAGCGGACCATCACCATTGAGACCACGAAAGCGAACCCACTGACATTGGGCATTCTTGGCGGCCAGGTGCTGTCGAAGGCGTATTACGGCAAGGACTACCAGCGAGGGCACCTTGATTATCTGAAGGATCTGTACGGCAAGCCTTTGGGCGCCGGCCCCTACAAGCTGTCCAAATATGTGGATGGTCAGGAAGTGCGGTATGTTGCCAACAAGTACTACTATGGCGGCGAACCGAAGATCAGGAATCTGATTTTTAAGGTCACCTCCAAGGACACGGCGCTGTCGAACTTCCAGAACGGCGAAACCGATTTTGATGGTTTCAGCCCGGACAAAGATAATCTTGACGCACTGAAGCAGCTTGGCTTCGCCAGTGTGCGCGAAAGCACGGTGCCGGACATGAGTGAGATCTGGATCAATAACCTCAAGGCCCCGTTCAACGACAAGCGAGTCCGTCAGGCGTTGATCTATGGTCTCAACCGTCAGCAGATCATCAACGTGGCGTATAAGGGATTCGGCCAGGTGGCGAACGTGTATGCCGCTCCTACGCAATGGTCGTACACCGATAAGGGAGTCAACAAGTACAAGTTCGATCCGGACAAGGCGGGCAAGCTGCTTGACGAGGCCGGTTGGAAGACCGGCTCGGACGGGATTCGCGAAAAAGATGGCAGGAAGCTCACCGTCCGGTACCTGACTTCCAAGGACACGGATGAGACGATCCCGATTGCCACGGAGAACTACAAAGCCATCGGCATTGACTTCCAGCCTGAAGTGCTCGATGGCGACACCATCATCGAACGATGGACGCAGGGCGGCGATTGGGATTTGGTCGGCGGATTCCGCACCAACGGTTTGTCGGATCCGAACGACGCGATTTCCGAATTCGTCTCGCACGACAAGTCCATCAACCTCACGGGCTACCACAATGAGGAAGCCGACAAGCTCGCCAAGGAAGGGCTGTCCACTCAGGATAAGACAAAACGCAAGGCCATCTATGCGGAGCTCTACAAGGTTCTGAACAATGATCCGCCCACCATTCCATTGAGCTATCGGCAGTCCATCACGGCATGGAACACCCGTGTCAAGGGTGTTGAGAACTATTCGACCGGCAATAGCGATGCGGCGCTCGTCCTCGCGAAGCTTTCGATCGAATAGGCGGTCGGCTGCGTTTCGTGTCCAAAGCGTCGGATAACCGCTGATCGGCATGCATCATCGTCGTGGCCCCTTGCGAGGTCGGCTTGGGGCCACAACGTTCTGCGGTGTTTGGATACGCCGCTGTGATTGTTGATCATGCCTGAAAGGAAATTCGGTTCATGTTGCGATATACGTTACGGCGATTCGCCCAGATGGTGTTCATGCTTTTCCTGCTTTCCATCCTGGTGTTTTTCCTCTTTGCGTTGATGCCCGGTGATTTCTTCTCGGGAAACAGGAAGCTGAAACCCGCTCGACTGGCTGAGCTGCGCGCATTATACGGACTTGATCAGCCCACCATCGTTCGCTACTTCATATGGCTGAAGAACGTCTTCCACGGTGACTTCGGATGGTCGTTGCAATACAATGAGCCGGTCACGCGCCTCCTGAAGACGTACATGATGAATTCCTTCATCGTCGCTTTGGCCGCTGTGGTCATTGCGTGGACCGTTGCCGTGGTCATTGGCGTGTTCTCCGCGACTCACCAATACTCTCTGGTCGATAAACTGGTCACTGTTGTCGTCTTCGCCTCATTGTCGTTCCCTTCCTTCTTCATCGGTCTGCTGGCCATCAAATTCTTCGCGGTCGATCTTCGTTGGCTGCCGACCGGAGGCATGGTCGATACGGGGTCGAACAGTACCGGGTTCGCGTACGTTCTTGAGGTATTGCGGCACATGATCATGCCGACACTACTGTTGGCGTTCTTCTCAGCCGGTTCGTTGACCCGCTATTTCCGTTCCGGAATGTTGGATGTGCTGCGCATGGATTTTGTCCGTTGCGCGCGCGCCCGCGGCATCTCCGAGCGGTCGGTCGTCTTCGGCCATGCGCTGAGAAACGCCTTGTTGCCGGCTATCACGCTGCTTGCCTTCGAGATTCCCGGATTGTTCTCAGGCGCGATCATCACCGAACAGATATTCAATTGGCCGGGTATCGGCAGCATTCAGCTGGCGGCCTTGAACGCGCGTGACTATGAAGTGCTGATGACTTGTACGCTGCTGCTGTCGTTTTTAACGATTCTGGCCAATTTCCTGGCCGACATCATGTATGCCGCTGCGGATCCACGTGTCCGGTTGGCGCAGAAAGTTCAGGGTTGACATGGAACTACGTCGCAGTGAATCACGATCACGGTCGCAGCGATCAGCCAATGGGGGAAAGATGCGGAATTCTGGCGTTCGACCGTTATGGTATCGCAATCTTGTCCGGTTGGCGCACACACGTGCCGCGGCCGTCAGCATCGCCACGCTGGTTCTCGTGCTGTTGCTCAGTGTTCTGGGTCCTTTGTTCAGTCCATACGGGCAAAACCAGTTGGATGTTCCCAATGCCGAACAGGGCCCTACTCTGGACCATCTGCTTGGCACGGATGATTACGGGCGAGATATCCTTACACGATTGATGTATGCCGGTCGTATTTCCTTGACCATCGGATTGGCGTCCACGGTCCTTTCCGTGGTGCTTGGCGCCACGATCGGCATTGCGTCCGGTTATTTTGGCGGATGGGTCGATGCCGTTATCATGCGTTTGGCGGATTTGCTGATGTCGATTCCAAGTCTGCCTTTGTTGATCATCATGGCCGCATTGCTCTCGGAGTTCAAGGTTCCCGCGAGTTCCCGCATCTATGTGGTGATGGTCATGTTGTCGATTATCGGCTGGCCGGGTATGTCGCGCATGATCCGCGGTGAAGTGCTTTCATTAAGGGAACGTTTGTATATGAAAGCCACCGAGGCGTTGGGCCTGAGCACAAGGTCGAGGCTGCTTCATCATCTGCTGCCCAATGTGCTGCCGCTGTTGATTGTGCAGACCACGTTAAGCGTCGCCGGCGGCATTCTCATGGAATCCACGTTGAGCTTCCTGGGGCTTGGAGTCGTGCCGCCGAATGCGTCGTGGGGAAATATGATGGCGGCGGCTTCCAACCTCATGGACTTTCAGAAACGTCCATGGCTTTGGATTCCGCCGGGGGTCGCCGTATTCGTTACGGTGGTGGCCATCAATGTCTTGGGTGATCGGCTGCGCGACATCTACGATCCGAAGAATGAAAGGGCGTGAGGCATGGTTATTGCTTACGATACGGGAAATGGTTCGGATACGCATGAGCCGTTGCTGCGCGTGCGTGATCTGTGCGTCGAATTTCCTCTGGATGGAGGAGAGGTCCGCCATGCGGTCAATGATGTGAGCTTCGATGTTCCTCAAGGTTCGGTGACGTGCTTGGTGGGTGAGTCCGGTTCCGGAAAATCCGTCACCGCCATGTCCACGATTGATCTGGTGGATGAGCCTGGACGAATTGTGGGTGGAACCATCACCTTTGATGGTCGTGACGTGTTATCGCTCAACCACAAGAATCTTGAGCGGCTGCGTGGTGAAGGAATCTCCATGATCTTCCAGGAACCCATGCATTCATTGAATCCGGTGCTACGCGTAGGAAAGCAGCTTGGTGAGACCATACAGGTGCATAGCGGTGCCTCCAGGGAATCCGCCTGGAAGCGTTCCGTGCAGTGGCTGAAGCGTGTGGGATTACCGAATCCCGAGCGCGTCATGAACATGTACCCGCACGAATTGTCGGGAGGTATGGCCCAGCGTGTGATGATCGCAATCGCCTTGTGCTGTGGCCCGAAACTGTTGATTGCCGATGAGCCCACGACCGCGCTCGATGTGACCATCCAGGCTCAGATCATTCATCTGCTGTTGAAACTGAAGGAGGAGATAGGCCTTTCCATCCTCTTCATTACGCATGATTTTGGCGTGGTCGCGGAAGTGGCGGATTACGTCGTGGTGATGTATGAGGGCAAGGTCGTGGAACATGGCGATGTGTATGGTATCTTCGACCATCCGCAGCATCCATATACCAAGGCATTGCTGGAAACTCGTCCGATGATCGGCGCGCGTCGTCATCGCCTGCCCACGGTCCGTGATCTGGTGCCTCAGTTCTCGGCGTTGTCTGGTGGGAATTCCCTGGCTGTGCTCGATGATGCCTCGGCGCCCGAGGACGGGGAATGGAATCATGGGCGCAATGATTCCCGCGAAAGCCCGATAGCGTTGGCGAAGCCGGATGAGCCTTTGGTGGAGGTCAAACATCTTAAGAAATACTTTGTGTCGCAAGAAGGTTTCTTCTCTCGCACCACCCATACGGTGCGTGGTGTCAATGACGTCAGTTTCGAGATATTTCCCGGAGAGGCAGTGGGCTTGGTGGGAGAATCAGGTTCGGGTAAGACGACTTTGGGGCAGACCATCCTCCGACTGCAGAACAAGACCAGCGGGGAAGTCAGGTTCCGGGGGCAGAATATATTCGATCTGGACCGCGATAGTCTGCGTGATCTGCGCCCGCAGATGCAGTACATCTTCCAGGATCCATATAGTTCCCTGAATCCTCGTCTACCCATCATCACGGCGATTGGCGAGCCGATGCTCGAGCATGGACTCGCCGACAGGACGAACGTGCGTGATCGGGTGGCGGATGTATTGCGGCTATGCGGCATGGATGCCGATGCCTTGGATCGATATCCGCATGAGTTTTCGGGCGGTCAGCGGCAGCGTATCGGCATTGCTCGGGCGATGGGTTTGAAGCCGGATTTCGTGGTGGCCGATGAACCCGTGGCTTCACTGGATGTATCCGTGCAGGCGCAGATCATTAATCTTTTCAGTGATCTGCAGGAGCGGCGAGGCGCGACTTTCATGTTCATCTCGCATGATCTCAGTGTTGTGGAGCATTTGTGCTCACGACTGATGATCATGTATCTGGGTGTGATCGTGGAAGTCGGAAGTCGAGAGGAGATTTTCTCCAATCCGATCCACCCTTATACGAAGGAGCTTTTGGATGCGATTCCTGCGGCGAATCCGAAGGGGAGGCATGCTCTGCGGAAGTCGGATTCCGAACCCTTCGCGGTTCGAAGATCGTATGCGCATGACATTCGTGAAGGACAGGTGCCGGAGTTACGCAAGGTCAATGAGCATCATTGGGTGGCTTGGAGCTGATACCTGCAGGATTATGCATTGCGTCTTTCCTCTGTTGGAGTGGATCGGGTTCACAACGAGTGGGAGGCGGTGCCGGTCCTAGGTCTCGGTGATCTGGGCGGATGGGCTCTGGATTTGTTGCAGATCTGGGGAAGCTACCTGGCGAATACCCCGAAAGAGGACCTGGCGTCATGGCTGCACACTCATCTCGGCGAGCAAGACGCCCGTATGGGATTCAGTTACAGCGATGTTCTCGCGGACTGTGATGCATGGTTGTTGGCGCGGTCCATGCAGAGCAATTCCTCCGAAAGGTCTTTGTCCACCGCTATGCGGGACATGTTCGCGCAAAGCGAGACGAATCGAATTAAACGGTTCTATCAGTCCCGGTTCAAGGGAAGTGCGGACAACCTGGTCATCGCATTTCGAAAGCTCGTTGATGGAATCGATCTTGGAATATTCGATAACGTATCCGGAAGTAAAAAAGCACTGCTCATTGCGTCACATGCAGACCGACTCCCGAGTCAAGCGGAGGCTGGTATATTGGCATTATCCTATGCTGAATCTCTTGAAAATCCGAACCGTTAATCAATCATGATTGTGATCGCACTGCGTGGAATGATTCAGCCATTCCACGCAATGCGCCTCTGGTAAAACGTCATAGAGTCATTAGAGCGGAAAGTAGCGTTATCACAAAAACAGGAAAGACCATGACCAGCACGAGAAACGATATGATTCCCACAAGGACATGCGAGGCGGAAGGGGAATGATCACGAAGTTCCGGATATACAGATCGCATATATGAACGCACGCCAAAGATGACAAGCGCCGCAATCCAGCAGACTACCCCCATAATCAATACTAAGGTAAGCCTACGTACATACTCAGTTGCCGTAGTTAAATTCATGCACGAAGAGGAAGAGAACGTTAGAACTCTGCAGATTATAGTATCATCATCGCCATTGGTGCCCCATTCCGCCCACAAAATAAGTGCTGGTGAAAGCAGCAGTAATCCCAGCCACCATAGCGCACGTCTGGCCTTGCCCAAAGCTACATAGCATCTACTCGCCTTAAGGAATTTGGTATCTGCTTTCGGTGCCAAAGCACATTTCTCGCCGGAAAAACTTTCTGACATATCTTCTGTGCCGTGTTTCTTCCCAATGCCATCGATCATAGCCGGATTCGCTTTGCAAGCGTGGCGTTCGTTCCCGGCGTCGTCCTCCGCCTTGATGCCGTCCGTGGACCCGGTGTTCTCGCGCCCGTCCGCTGGCTTGTCCATGTCCCCTCCGATCATCCGGGGCCCGTTCCGCGCGTCCGTTCTCTGCGCGCCCGCCCGGCGTGCGCCGTCGCCGGCCAGTCTAGGGCCGTATGACGCGAGCGGGGAGGCCCGCGCCGTTTATCGGCACGGAACCTCCCCGCTCGCTTTTGTCGATCGGTCGGCCGGGAATCAGCCCGTGTTCTGCAGGCCCGCGGCGACGCCGGAGACGGTGCACAGGATGAGATAGATGAATCCTGCCTGCTGGCTTTGCGAGAGCTCTTCCTTGTCCACCTTCTTGCGCAGTGACTTGAGCGCCAGCACCTGAGTGACGGACAGCGCGTCCACGTATGGGGAGCGGATGCGGATGGCCTGGCCGAGCACGTGACGGTGCTGCAGCGGCCACTTGTCGCCCACGATGGCCAGAACCCACTTGCGGGTGAGCTCCATCTCGTTGAGCACCTTCTCATTGAGGTCCTCGCGGTCGCCGAGGGCAAGGTACATCCTGGCGATGCGCTCATCCGTCTTGGCGATGGACATCTCGATGTTGTCGATGAACGTGGAGAACAGCGGCCATTCCTCGTAAGCCTGACGCATGGTCTCCAGATCGCCGAACTTCTCGCATGCGGTGCCGAGACCGTACCAAGCGGCCAGGTTGATGCGGGCCTGGGCCCAGGAGAAGATCCACGGAATCGTACGCAGGTCGTCGAGCGACTTGGCGCCGAGGCCACGCTTGGCCGGGCGGGAGCCGATCGGCAGCAGGCCGATTTCGGTCAGCGGCGTAACGATCGAGAACCACGGAGCGAAGCCATCGGTGTTCAACAGGTCGAGGAAACGGTTGTGCGCGGCCTCGTCGAGCTGAGCGGCCATGTCGGCGTACCTCTCGGTCATCTCGGTGTTGCGCTTCTCCACACTCGGCGCGGACTGCAGCAAGGTCGCCGCAGCCACGGATTCGACGTGGCGGATGGCCAGCACCGGGTTGCCGTAACGGGCGAAGATGACCTCGCCCTGCTCGGTGAGCTTGAAGCGGCACTTGACGGAACCGACCGGCTGGGCGAGCACCGCGCGGTTGGCGGGGCCGCCGCCACGACCGACGGCACCGCCGCGGCCATGGAACAGGGTCAGGTCGATGTCGTGCGACTCAGCCCATTTGGCGATGCGCTCCTGAGCGGAGTGCAGGGCCAGCGTGGCGGAGGTCGGGCCGGCGTCCTTCGAGGAGTCGGAGTAGCCGAGCATGACCTCGAGCTTGTTGCCGGTGGCCTTCAGACGAGCCTGAACCTCGGGGATCTTGATCATTTCCTCGAGCACGTCCACCGAGTTCTGCAGATCCTCAAGCTGCTCGAACAGCGGAATCACGTCGATGGTGGGCACGTCCTCCGGGTGGGAGAAGGCCAAGCGGTTGAGCTCGTAGACATCCTTGATGTTCTGGGCGCTCTTGGTGAAGGAGATGATGTAGCGGCGGGCGGCCTTGAGGCCGTTGCGCTTCTGGATGGCACCGAGGGCGCGGAAGGTGTCGAGCACCTCGTGCGTCATCGGCTGCAGTTCGCCGCGCTCGCCGTGCAGGCCGTGCTCGCGGATATCCGCAAGGGCGCGGGCGTGCACCACGGAGTGCTGACGGAACTCCATCTCCACCATGTGGAAGCCGAAGGTCTCGGTCTGCCAGATCAGATCCTGCAGCGGGCCGTAAGCGGAACGCTTGGCGCCGGCGGCGGCCAGCGAACGCTGGACCACCTTGAGGTCGGCGAGGAAGTCGTCGCAGGAGTGGTACATGAGGTCGGCATCGCGCTCGATGGTGTAGTGCAGACGATCGGCCATCACCAGCATGACCGCGCGGTGCATCTCCTTGGTGGAGATCAGGGCGGCCTTGTCGGTCAGGCGCTCGCTCATTTCCTTCTGGTGGCTCCAGAGGCTCTTGAGCTCGGCGCTTGGCGGCGTGGTCTCGGCTTCCATCGTGAGGTTGCGGCCCACGGTGCGGGTGGCTTGCTCAAGGGCGGCGATCACGTGATCGGAGAACTTGCGGGCCACGGCGCGGCTCACCTTGGCGGTGACGTTCGGGTTACCGTCGCGGTCGGAGCCGATCCAGCTGCCCGGGTGGAAGAATGCGGGGCAAGCGGGCTCGACGAGACCGGCCTTATCGCCCAGGACCCAGTCGTCGAAGCGACGGTAAACCTTGGGGATGGTGTTGAACAGCGTGTTGTCGAAGATGTCGAGAATCGTGTCCGCTTCCTCAACCGGGGTCGGCTTCTTCAGCGCGATTGGAGAAGTGCGGAACAGGGCGTCGATCTCGTTGTAGAGACGGCGCAGGCATTCCTTCTTATCCGAGCCGCCGAGGCGCTTGTACTCCTCAAGCAATTCGGAAACGCGGCGAATCTTGCCTTCCACGGCCTTGCGACGGGCCTCAGTGGGGTGCGCCGTGAAGACGGGGTGGAATTCGAGCTGGTTGAGCAGTTCCTTGGCCTTGGCCGGGCCAGTCTCATTGATGAGCTGGTGGTAGGCGACGGTGAGCTCGTTGATCGGGTCGACCGCCTGGTCAACGGACACGTTGTTCTCGCGCTCGTGGAGCACGGAAACGCGGTAGTTCTCCTCGGACAGGTTTGCCAGATGGAAATACGTGGCGAACGCGCGGGCCAGCAGCTGGGCGTCGTGCAGCGTCATGTTGTCGATGACGTTCACGGCCTCCTTCAGGCCATCCTGGTCGGGGTTCGGATCCTTCAGCTCGGCGAAATGCTCGGCGCTGGCCTCCACCGCGTAATGACGCACGGTGTCGAACGTAGACAGCAGTTCGGGGTTGTATTCGCCCAGTACGTTACGCAGGATCTCAAGACACAGATCCATGTCGTACTTCAGGCTTTCGGGAAGATCATGCTCCTCCGGGCCCTTTCGGCCGGTCCCGGTAGTGACGATGGCGGCGTCAGCGGGAGTGATCTGTTCTTCAGGTGTTGCCATATAACCTCCTTTGCCGAATAACAGGTTGCTCGGTCTACCGGTCGTCTGCGGCTCCTCCGCAGTTGTTGAGGCCAGTCGTTGCGAGCCCACAGCCCATATTCAACGTGGTTGTTGTGTGGGCAATAGTATATCCCCGCGAAATCGCTATTTGCGTTACGAAGTCCATATAGTGCTCCAAGTTGTCCACCTATAGAGACCGAATATCGGACAGCATATGAGACACTGTCCGATTCGCGGAAGATTTGAGCACCTTACGATTGCTGGCGGGGAAGGCAGGGAGTAGTAATGAAGGATGTGAGCGAACAGAAGAAAAAAAGTGCGCCCGAAGCGAAAGGCGCAACGGCTGTACGTAAATTCCACACCCACTCCATTCCGCTGGACATGGAAGATATTGCACGCGATTGGGAAAAACCGGTGGTGGACGCCGGTATCGCCGCCAAAGCCAGCGTGATTGTACGGGTCGGCATGCTGGACTTGGGAGCCGGCACCGGCTCCTTCCGCGTGCGTGAAATGATGCACCGCATCGCCTACCCGCTGGGCGTGCACGTACGCGCCGACGTGAACCTGACGGATATCGAGGCCACCTGCACGGATGGTCGTAACCGCATCACCGAAGTCGTGGATTTGCCGACCACCGGCGTGAACACCGAACGTATCTGGCTGCTGGAACATTTCGCCGACTGGTTCTCCGTGAATCTCGGCAAGGGGTCGATGTATCACGTCGATTCGCAACTGTCCGATGGCGTGGTCAAGCATTTGGACGAACGTGACGCTTCGCAGTATTCTGCTGATCTGGCCAAGCGCCTGCGCGAACGTGCCAAGGCCGAGGCTGAGGCGGCCAACGGCAGCGTGGACGAGGCGCTGGATCTTGCGTTGAAAACCAAGGTACTCGTGACCTCCGTGGCCAAGTCCTTGGATGATGACAATGAAGAAGCCCACCGACTTTTGGCGGACAGCGCGGAAGTCACTTCGGTCGAAGACAAAGCGGCCGAAGAGAAGGCCTACGACGATGCCGAAGTGTTTACCGGTGACTCCAATGAGTCGGTTGAATCGGCGAACGCGGCGAACGGCGCAACCGCCGAAAGCCCTGCTGCAGGCAGTACGAAGCGCAAGAATCGCGTGCCCAAGGAATACGCCGAACACTTCAACGAGCGCTCCGACGAAGAGAAGGCCAAGGGCGGTATCACTGTGCGGCAGGCGCACGAGCGGCTCGATCTGATTGAGCGTCGCAAGCCGCTGTACAAGCCGTGGTTCTCCGGTCTGGCCTCCGCCCTGGCCTGCGCGGCCTTCGTGTTCCTGCTCGGCGGCGGCCCATACGACATGATCGGTGCGTTCGTGGGAGCGGGCCTTGGCCAGTGGATGCGTCGCCGGCTGTTTGCATACCATCTGAACCAGTTCTTCGTCACCTTTGTGTGCGTGGCCGCGGCGGCGCTCGCCTGCACCGGCACCTTGCGACTCATCGGCATTTTCGACCCAGTCGCGCTCTCGCACGATACGGCCTACATCGGCGCCATGCTGTTCGTGATCCCCGGTTTCCCGCTCATCACCGGCGGACTCGACATGGCGAAAATCGACTTCCCTTCGGGCATCCAGCGCGTGGCGTACGTGCTGTGCATCATCCTGATGGCCACGCTGGCAGGCTGGGCCGTGGCCGTGATGGTGCACCTGCACCCGGAAGGCTTTGAGCCATTGGGGCTTGACCCGTGGGTTAACGGATTGCTGCGGTTCGTGGCGGCGTTCGTCGGCGTGTGGGGCTTCTCCGTGCTGTTCAATTCGCCGCAGCGCATGTGCCTGACCGCCGCCCTAATCGGTGCGATCACGGACACGCTGCGCTTGGAATTGCAGGACTTCAACGTGGCACCCGAGATGGCTACCTTCATCGGCGCGTTTCTGGCGGGCATTCTGGCATCGGCGTGGCGTTCATCCGTGCGACGTGGCTGGCTACCGCCGCACCTCGGCTACCCGCGCATCTGCCTGACCGTGCCGTCGATCGTGATCATGGTGCCCGGTCTGTATATGTATCGTGCCATGTGGTACCTCGGCAGCTTCCAGACCATGAATGCGCTGGACTGGGCGTTCCGTGCGTTCATGGTGATTATCTGTCTGCCGATCGGCTTGGCGATGGCCCGCGTGGTGACCGACAAGTCCTGGCGCTACGACATCTGACCGTCATCTTGGCTCCCCTCAGGTGAGGGGAGCTCGGATAAAACAGCGTCTCAGTATGGAAGCGGTGGAAGGTGCTTGAGCCCTTGTATCCACTACCATCAGGCGAAGTGCGTTGCGGCCGTATTCACGGCTGTGACGGTCTGTATGACGCCGCTCCGGCGTCAATCGCATATCAGCACATAGTTCTGCCATGGCGGTAGCCGCTTGGCGTCATGATTGAGGAGGGGTCGCAGTTGGCCAACGATTTCTGGATTCTGCTGGCCATGGTCATCTATTTTGCGGCCATGCTGTCCATCGGATTCATCTACTCCAAACGCTCCAACTCCTCCTCCAAGGAATACTTCGCGGGCGGGCGCGGCGTGGGGCCGTGGCTCACGGCCCTGAGCGCCGAAGCCTCCGACATGAGCGGATGGCTGCTGATGGGCCTGCCGGGCCTGGCCTACTTCACTGGTGCGGCCGACCCGATGTGGACCGCCATCGGGCTGGCGCTTGGCACCTATCTCAACTGGAAGCTTGTGGCCCGGCGACTGCGCCGCTACTCGGTAGTGGCCGGCGATGCCATCACCATTCCTGACTTCTTCGCCAAGCGTTTCCATGACAAGAAGGGCGTGATCTCCACCATCGCGGCCGTGATCATCCTGGTGTTCTTCAGCGTGTACGTGGGCAGCTGCTTCGTGACCGTGGGCAAGCTGTTCGCCACGTTGTTCGGTTTCGACTACCACGTCATGATGATCATCGGCGCGGTGGTCGTGTTCGTCTACACCGTGGTGGGCGGCTACTTGTCCGTGGTGATGACCGACTTCATTCAGGGCATGCTCATGTTCTTCGCGCTCGCGGTGGTGTTCATCGGCACCGTGGCCAGCGCTGGCGGCGTCGACAACACCGTGGAATTCCTGCGTGCCATCCCCGGCTACCTGTCCAGCACGCAGGTGGCCGCGCCCAAGCTGGACCCGGCCACCGGCCAGCAGCTCGTCGAGGCGGGCAAGGCCGTGTTCGGCGCGCCCTCCGACTACGGCATCATCACCATCATCTCCATGCTGGCGTGGGGCCTGGGTTACTTCGGTATGCCGCAGGTGCTGGTGCGCTTCCTGTCCATCCGCAGCGTGGAAGAAGTGCGCAAGTCCCGAATCATCGCCACCTCCTGGTGCGTGATTTCGCTGGGTTGCGCAGTGTGCATCGGCTTGGTGGGACGTGCGATGATGCCCACCGAACTGCTGACCTCCACCGATGCGGAGACCATCTTCATCGTGCTGGCGCAGACCCTGCTGCCGAGCTTCATGTGCGGCGTGGTGGTCTCCGGCATTTTCGCGGCCTCGATGAGCTCCAGCTCCTCGTATCTGATCATCGGCGCTTCGGCCATGGGCGAGAACATCTTCCGCGGGCTGCTGCACCGCAAGGCCACCGACAAGCAGGTCATGATCGTGGCCAGGGTCACGCTGGTGGTCATGTTCCTGTTCGGCATTCTGGTGGCATACGACCAGAACTCGTCGATCTTCCAGGTGGTGTCTTACGCGTGGGCCGGGCTTGGCGCCTCATTCGGCCCGTTGATGCTGTGCTCGCTATACTGGCGTCGCGCCAACAAGGCCGGCGCCGTGGCCGGCATGCTGTCCGGCACGGTGGCCGTGCTGATCTGGCACAACCTCGTCAAGCCCTTGGGTGGCGTATTCGCCATCTATGAGCTGCTGCCGGCGTTCATCATTTCGCTGCTGTTCATCGTGGTGGTTTCGTTGCTGACCGCCAAGCCGAACGAGCGTATGCTCTACGAATTCGACCACTACATGGACGATCCGCTGCCCGGCACCCTGCCGTCCGGCACCGTGCTCGTCGACGAGCCCATGGAAGCCATGGAGTCCGAGGTTCGCAGCGGCAAATGACACGTGCCTGCTGTGCGGTCGCCTCGTATGGCAGAGGAGTGGCTTTTTTGTGGTTCGGCAGGAACCATTGAGGCCAAAACGGACTTCGAGGGGCTGATTTGACGTTCTGGAGAGGTCTACTGCCGTTTCAAGGGGCTGATGCCTGAGTAGACGCGGCTCCAAAACGGCGGAATGGCGTTGGCGTAAGGACATTGATACACGTGGTCTAGCGGATGATCAGCCCCTTGAAACCGAAGTAGACCTCCGGCGGAGGCCAAATCAGCCCCTTGAAATGGGTTTTGAATACCGTAGCGCGGTGCGGACGGTGCGGACTGACTCTACCGGGCTTATTATTCCTGCGTCGTCGGAATAATCGGCAGCAGAGGCTCGAATTTCAGCCGTTTGTACAGCGGAATACGGCGTAGCTTTCGGACATCGCTAATTTGCTGGGTGGTTTGCCGCATCGTGAGCTGGACCGTTTTGCCCGTAACCTCCTGTATCCTTTCGGCAACCCTTCGGGCAAGGGCCTCTTCTCCCGCTTCGTCGCCAATATCTAATTTGGTGACTTGAATGTACTTCCAGCCAGCGTCTTCGATCATCTGGCGGCGTCTCGCGTCATTCAGCCATTGCCCGGCATGATGAGAGCCTTCGTATTCGATGCATATCTTGAATTCAGGGTATGCAAGATCGAGATATATGGGTCTGGTGTTGTTTCCTACGAATATTGGATAATTCACCTGCGGGCAATCCAGACCGTATTTCAAGAGAACCAAACGAGTTCGTGTTTCCATGGAGGAATCTGTGCCCGCGCGCGCCAAAAGCAGGGCGCGACGGCATTTGTTATACCCGCGGAACAAATACGAATTGGTGCCATTCTCTTTGTCGGCTCGCACCTGGGCCTCGGCCTCATCGAGATACAGAGAAAGGGCGTCGATGGTTGTTCTGCAGAGCCTTCGATCTCGTCGCATCATGGAATCAGCGAGAACGATGAGTTCTTCAAGTTCGAGATACGCGGAGAACATGGCCCATGTGCAAGCTGGTGAAGTGCATGTGAATTGTCCCTCGATTATGACCGTGTCTAGTGGGAAAGGCCATACAACCACTTTGACCCCCACAATGTGCCGTTTGTCATTGGCGTGTGGAACCGCAACAATGGTTGTAGTTGCAAGGCCTCTGTGTTTGCTTGATATGCGGGGTACTTCAATTGACAAAAGCTCCAATGCTGTTGTCAGGGCATAGGGTGGGCGCCATGCGCTTCGTCGTTGAACATCTGCGCACGTCTGCATTCGTTGATACTTCTGCATTGTCAGCTCGGTCAATGCCGTTGAGCTACCCATGATGATCACTCCTTCGTGATGTTCGCTTTGTCCTCGCAGTGTAGGGTCCGGCTACCGGCCCTGTCTACCGCCCCAATTTTTCGGTGGATAAATGTGGATAAGTCGGTGGATAAACTATGGGTGTTCATCGCAGTTGCAGGCCATCCCGCAATTACATGGAACGTAGGGGTTTGCAGGCAGCCAGCGGGAATCGCCGCCGACGGCGCGATTCAGCTTGAACGAATCTCCATGGCGTTCATGCAAAGGTGGCATGATGGCGGGTATGAGTAGCTTGGTGCGTATTGTCAATGCCGGTGTTCCGGGGTCTCAGGACCGCGTGGATGTGGTGCTTCGCGATGGGGTTGTTGCGTCTGTCGGCCCTGCTGGAACGGTCTCGGCTTCGGACGGCACGATGCAGACTAAGGCGCATACGACATCGTTGGCATACGCGACGAATGCCATTGCTTCTGGCAGCGTCTCAATCCCAACGTCGGCCTCCGCACCTGCTGACGAAACCACCATCGACGCCGACGGCCTGTGGGTTATTCCCGGCCTGTGGGACTGCCACACGCACTTCACGCAATGGGCTAAGACGCTGGGCCGACTGGACCTCATCAATGCCCGTTCCGCCGCCGAAGCGATGGACATGTTGCGCCGTCATCTGGATGAGCGCCGCGCCGCCGGCACGCTTGACCCGGATGCCTTCGTGGTGGGCATGCGATTCCGTCACTCGCTGTGGGCCGACGACGAGCAGCCCACACTGGCTGCAATTGACGCCGTGACCGGCGAACAGCCGGTGGCCCTCTCCAGCGCGGACATGCACTGCGGATGGGTGAACTCCGCCGCGGCCCGCAGGCTTGGCGTACATGTGGACGAATCCGGTCTGGTCGGTGAACTCGAATGGTTCAACGCCTACACCGCCTTCGACAAGGTGCCGGGCGCTGCTGAAGAGACTGACCGTCTGCTGCGCGAGGCCGAACAGGACGCCGCAAGCAAGGGCGTGGTGGGCATCCGCGATTATGAAATGGCCGAAAACATCGATACGTGGATCAATCGTTTCGCGGCCGGCATTAACGGTTTGCGCGTGGACGCTGGTGTATACCCCGAGCGGTTGCAAGCCGCCATTGACGCGGGTTGGCATACCGGCAACCCACTGCCGGGCAGCGCCGGGCTCGGCCATGTGGGCGCCATGAAGCTCATCTCGGACGGATCGCTCAACACCCGCTCCGCCTACTGCTCCACGCCGTATTCGGGCATCGAGCCGCCGACGTATGGCACGCTGAGCTACACGCCGCAGCAAATCGAAGACTATATGCGCCTAGCCGCCGAGCATGGCTTCGACATTGCCTGCCACGCCATTGGCGACGAAGCGAACACCATTGCGCTCAACGCAGTCGCCGCCACGCACGCACATGGATCGATCGAGCACGCGCAGATGCTCAAACCCTTCGATATCCCGCGTTTCGCCGAGCTGGGGCTCGCGGCCAGTATCCAGCCGCAGCACGCCATGGATGACCGCGACGTCATCACCCGTTTCTGGGCCAACCCGGCCGGTATCCCTTATCCGTTCAGGGCCCTCCACGACGCCGGTACCACGCTGCGCATGGGCTCGGATGCGCCCGTGGCCCCGCTGGACCCGTGGCTGGCCATTTCCGCCGCCGTGTTCGGCTCCGAAAGCTCTGACCGCGAGCCGTGCCAGCCCGAGCAGTGCCTCGATGTGCGCACCTCGCTGGCAGCCTCGACCGCCACTGGCCGTGACCGCCTTGCATCCGGCGACCCGGCCGATATGGTGTTGTTGGACGCCGACCCATACGCCGCCGATACTCCGGAAGCCATGCGCGCTATGCCGCAACACGTCGTAATGACATTGCTGTGCGGGGAGCGTACGTATTGATGCAAGCCATCGGCATGAAGTGACCAGAGGTCCGTCTTGATAGCCGCGTTGCACGGAAAACATGTTGTGTTTTTTGAATTGAGAGTTACTAACGCTTGATTCTCCGTTTCAAGGGGCGGATTTGAGCCGTTCCGGAGGTCTATCTCCGTTTCAAGGGGCTGGTCATGCGCTCAATCTCAGATAAAATCCCATTCACGCCAACGTCATTCCGCCGTTTTTGTGCCTCGCCTACTTGAGCAACAGCCCCTCGAAGCGGAGATAGACCTCCGGAAAACAAGAAATCCGCCCCTCGAAGTGAAGATAGGACACAGCAGACGCCGCAATGCAAAAAACGCCGTGTCAGTTGCCCAGTTGGGGCTGACATGGCGTCTTGCTACGAGCGGCGGGAAAATCAGTACTTCATGCCCATGGCCTCGCGCACCTGGTCGAGGGTCTCCTCGGCGATGGCGTTGGCGCGCTTGTTGCCGTCGTGCAGGATGTCACGAATGGAATCCATGTCCTTGGCCAGCTCGGCGCGGCGCTCGCGGTGCGGGGCCAGGAACTCGTTGACTGATTCGATGACGTATGCCTTGAGTGCGCCGGCACCGGAATCACCGATCTCCTTGGCGATGTCCTTCGGGTCGCGGCCGGTCACCAGGCCGGCGGTGGTCAGCAGGGCGGAGACCTGCGGGCGGGCAACCGGGTCGAAGGTGATGCGGCGCTCGGAATCGGTCGGGCTCTTCTTGATAAGCTTGGCGGTTTCCTCGGCGGTGGCGCCCAGCATGATGGAGTTGCCGTACGACTTGCTCATCTTGCGGCCGTCGAGACCCGGAATCTCCGGTGCCTCAGACAGAATGGCGGCCGGCTCCGGGAACACTGGGTTCTTCTTGGCGTAACGCTCGTTGAAACGGCGGGCGATGGTGCGCGTGATTTCCACGTGCGGCAGGTTGTCCTTACCGATTGGCACGACGTTGGCCTTGCAGAAGAGGATGTCGCACGCCTGATGCACCGGGTAGGTGAGCAGCAGACCGGTCAGCGCGTGGCCGGACGCCTCCATCTCGGACTTCACGGTCGGGTTGCGGTGCAGCTCAGCCTCGGTGACCAGGGACAGGAACGGCAGCAGCAGCTGGTTCTCGGCCGGTACGGCGGAGTGGGTGAACATCATGGTCTTGTTCGGATCGATGCCGGCGGCCATGTAGTCGAGCACCAGGTTCAGTACGTTGTCTTGGATGTGCTCGGTGGTGTCGCGGTCGGTGATCACTTGGTAGTCGGCGATGATGATGTTCGTGTTGACGCCGCGCTCCTGCATGGCGACACGCTCACGGATCGAGCCGAAGTAGTGGCCGAGGTGCAGCCGGCCGGTCGGACGGTCGCCGGTCAACATGGTGAAGGACGACGGCTTGGCCTCCAGCTTGGCGAGCGTTTCGTCCGAACGCTTTTTGGCCGCGAGGAAGCTCGCGCTTATCTCATTGCCTGCCGCTGTCAGTTGCTGCTCGTCGGTCATGCGAAAATCCTTTAAATAGGGCTCAGATAAACGCTTTTTATGGTAAAAGTGTGAGCCGACAACGAACAAGCCACTATTAGTGGTACTCTCTATTGTTGATGAATCGAACAGCACAGTAATCGCAGGGGGTCAGATGGGCCGCGGACGTCAAAAAGCAAAACAGCAGAAAATTGCCCGAAAGCTCAAGTACCTGACCACCGATACCGATTACGATGAGCTGGCAAAAGAGCTGAGCGAGCAGGAGCCGGGAACGGGCTCTCCTGACCCGTTCGCCGATATTGATGATCAGTATGCGGACAAGGATGTGGATTCTGCTGCTGACGCCGACGCCGCCAAGGTCTCGCCCGCCGCGCAGGAGGACGACCTCGACGAGTACGCCAAGTGGGCAGCCGAAGCCGCCGCAAAGGCGACCAGCGGCGAGTTCCCGGCCTCCGCGCCGGCCGCGCCCAAGCCGAAGCCGGCCCCGCGCAAGCCGATTCCGATGCCCATGCCCTCAGCGCTGAAGCCGAAGAAGAGCTGAACGCACGTAGGCATATGTCGGATATCAGCGGGCGGGATGGATCGAAGCCCACCATGCTCATCATGGACAACGACCGCATGGCCTTGATGGCATTGCAGTCGATTTTGTCGAAGGCCCTGCCAGACTTCGAATTGTTGCCGCCGGTGAGCGAGGGCAGCAAAGCCATTCAGCTGTGCACGGCCACCAAACGCCCGCCTGCTGTGCTATTGGCCGATATCGCGATGAACGACATCAACGGCCCGGATGTGGTGCGCGCGATTCGTAAGGAGAACGCGACCACGGCGATACTGGCCATTACCGCCTCGATTGTGGGCCGACATGCCAAAGAGATGGCCCGGGCCGGCGCACAGGGCATCATGAGCAAGAACGATGATGTGCGGTTGCAGGCCGTGGCGATTCGTCAGGTACAGGCCGGCAAAATATGGGGCGATGGTGGCGACGTGCGGTTCGAGACCGCGGCCGTTGCGTCCGCGCGCATCAAGGCCGAGAAGGCCAACCGGCTGAGCGCGCGTGAGATGGAGGTTGCGGAACTGTGGTCCCGAGGCCGGACCATGCCGCAGATCGCCACCGAACTGTCCATCACCGAAACCACCGTGCGCACGCATTTGATGCGTGCGGCCGACAAGCTCGGCGCCGGCAATCTCAAGGAACTTATCGGCGCATGGATTCGCATGAACCTGCACTGATGAAGGCGCCGATGGGTGTGTGGGGGCACGGTAGAAGAAGCGCAAGACGCATAAGGGGAGCGGCCCGGTGAAACGTCCGATTATCATTTCGCAGCATTCGTCGTATTCGTATAGTCACGCCGACGGCAAGAAGCATCATCAGATTGATATCGATATAGAACTCAAGCATCCGCTGGCGATGTTCGGCCCGATCGGTGTGCTTGCGGTGGCGGCCATCGTCTATGCGGTGACCGGGTCGTGGCTGGTCACGGCGTCGGCGGCGCTGACGGCAAGCGTGCTGCTGGTATTACTGGGCATTGCGTTGCGCTGGCGCAAGCGCGTGGTGAATCAGGAGAACGAAAACGAGCAGATGGAATCGGCGCTGGCCGATCTGCGCCACGGCAACCAGCTCGCGATCGAACTGCACGACACGCTGTCCAACGATCTGACGTATATCTCGACCATCGCCCGGAATAATCTGGCCGCGCCAGCCGGCATCGATGGTGGCGACTGGCAGCGCGTGCTGGATCGCAGCCAACGTGCCTTTGCGGAAGTGCATGGCATCATCGATTTTCTGACCGAGCAGAGCGGAATGGACGCCGGCTTCCGGGACGAGTCCTTGCCGGTCGGTGGCACCGGGACATCTGAGGTGGCGACTGCAGAATCAGGGCAGGTTGATTCGCCGACGAAAGAATCCGCCCTGGCTCGTGACCCGGTAGGCACCGGGAGCTGTCCAGCGATTGCGAATGAGGTGGTTGACAATGCCGTGCCCGAGAACGCCGGTGGCGATGACCGTACGCAATCCACAGCGGGCATGCCGCAATCCTTCGTCACGCGTGTGAAGGCGCAGATCACCGATACCGAGGAGTTTCTGGAGGCGCAGGGCTATCGGGGGACGGCCGCGGTCAACGGCATCGCCATGGTCGTGGACCCCGAGGCGGCGGCCGAGGCGCTGTCGCTGATGACGGAGATCGGCACGAATATCCGCCGCCATGCACCGGCGGGAGATGATTCCTATCTGCTGTTCGTCACGCTGTCTCCCGAATGGATTGAGATTCGTGAGACCAACGATATCCGTGACGATGCCGACGCGCAGAGTGGCCTGTCCGCGCAGGAGCTGTCGGGGCGCGGGCTGGCCATGCATCGCACCCGTGTGCAGGAGCTGGGCGGCGAATTGACCGCCCGTTCGGATGATGGCACGTGGATGATTTACGTGCGTATCCCGTGCGTGCGGGGCTGATGGGGCAGAAGTTGCGATGTCCGGCGTCCGGCGCTGATTGTGCCCTGTCCTCACAAATGAGGACGACGACCGCAGCCATGTCCCCATAACCGAGGATTGCGGGTGTTCGGCTCGGCGGCGGCTCCCTATGGTGGCGTCCATAAGGACCAATCCCAGGGAGGGCAACGATGGCAAGTGATACGGAATTATGGCGGGGAACTGATTACGGATGGTGGCTGGCTGCGGACACGTCCGGTGCGGTCGGTGCCAGTCTGATCGCGTTCGCGGTGCCGCTGATGATGCTCGCCACGACAGGATCCTCTGCCGCCGCCACCACGACGGAAAGCATCTGCGTGGTGGTGCAGACGGTGCTGGGCCTTGCCGGCGGCGTGATTCAGGACCGGTATGATCGCCGTACGCTCATGCTGATCTGGGGTGCGTCCGGTGTGGTGCTCTCGGCGGTGGCGGCGGCAGCGGTGATGCTGTTCGACAATGCGCCGAAGACGAGCGGCCATGGGGTTAACGGGGCAAACGCTCCGGCATTCGGCGGACCGTATGCCCACGTGCTTCCGATCGCGCTGCTGTGTATCGTCGTGCTGTTTTCGGTGCGCGATGGCCTGTTGGAGAATACGTCGAATGCCATGCTGCGTGGCGTGGTGCCGGATGAGCAGCTGCCGTACGCGATGGCGTTGAATGATGCTCGTGATTCGACGGTCACGTTGGTGGGTGGTCCGTTGGGCGGTCTGCTGATGACCGTGGGACATGCGGTGCCGTTCCTGACCAGCGCGGTGCTGAGCGTGCTGGGCATGGTGTCCGCATGGCGTATCCGCCGCTATTGGAAACGTGCGACTGTGAGCGATAGCGGCCGTCCGGGCAATGTTGATACCGGTTCGGAGGTCGGGGCCGTCTCGGACGCCGATGATGCCGATGACTCCGCCCCACGCTGGCGCGACGCACTGGACGGCATGATCTGGCTGCTGCGCGACCGGTTCCAACGCCATCTCATCATCGCAGCGGCCATGGTGACCGGTGCCAGCAATGCCTTCCTACTGCTGACCGCGCTGGACATCTCCCAAGGTGGCAGCCAGCTGATATCCGCCGGATCCATCAACGCCGCCTCCGCCGTTGGCATGTTGCTGGGCGCACTGATGGCCTCGCAACTGGTCAACCGTGTGCCCGGCGGCGTACTGGTGGGCGTGATGTTCGTCTTGCTGGCTGTAGGATTCACCGGTGCCGCGTTGGTGCCCTCCATGGTTGGCAAGGCCATATTTGTGGCCTGCTCGGTACTGGCATTGCCCGCGGGCAACGCGGTGCTTGGAGGCCTCAGCAATACCTTGGTGGGCAAGGACAAGCTCGGCCGCGTTGGAGCGGGCAGCATGGTGTTGCAGTACGGTGCCTATGGCGTGGCCGTGGCACTCGCCGGCTGGGGTATGCAGACCATCGGCTACGGGCCGACCTGCCTGATTCTGGCCGCCGTGCTGGTGGCCGCCGCCCTCTATGCGCTGACGATGCGCAGCCTCGTCACCCTGCCCACGCCGGACCACTGGGCCGAGCATATCCAGCGCTGGGGCATCGCCCAGTTCTGATGGGCGGCCTGCGGCGGCGATTACAGCGGCAGCAGGTCGCTTAGGTCGTCGCGCTCGCCGACCGCGCTGATGTGGCCGGCATCTTTTTCCTCTGCCCACGTGGTGATGCCGCAGGCCAGTCGCAGCCAGACTTCCGGGTCCAGTTCGATGACGTCCGGCGGGGTCAGGTTGTGCGGGTCCGATTCCGGTCCGTCCAGAATCTTGACCGCACCCCACGGCGCAACGCGCACCTCCACGCCGGGGCCGGGCGCGCGCCGCTCCAGCAGGAACAGTGAGTAGCGCACGGCCATCGCCCATACCGGGCGCGGCAGAATGGGGGAGGCGGTCAGGCGATGTGGCGTGTTGTCGGCCAGTTCCAGGGCTGCGGCACGCCATTGCACTAGTGCGTCGTGCCCTCGTTTCAAGTCTTTTTCGAGAATTACTGCCATATGCTCCATCATGGCACCGGATCCGGAAGATCTTCCGTAATGCAAACGATGGCATACGGTGTGATGCGGAACTGTGAGACATGTGATACGCTTCTCGGTGAGAACGTATGCAAGAGCGCTCCGCCATCGTCGTTACGGAGAGTTCATGCTTACGTTTGTGAGACGATACCTATCGCGCGGCATAATAATTACGGGCACTTATCCCGGAAGGAAAGTCAGAATGACCGAAATCACCGCACCGAAGTCTCCCGTCACGGCGGAACAATTCGCCGACGAGATTCGTGAACAACTGAAATACACTCAAAACGTCACCGCCGAGCAGGCCACCCCTGCTGACGTGTATGTCGCCGCATCCAAGGCCGTACGCAATCACCTTGCCGACTCCTGGTTCAAGACCCAGGCCGACACCGTCAACGGCAACACCAAGGCCGTCGGCTACCTGTCCGCCGAGTTCTTGATGGGCAAGCAGCTGGAGAACGCACTGCTGAACGCTGGCCTGACCGACCAGTTCGACAAGGCTGTGGAAGCCCTTGGCTTCAAGCCGAAGGACATCGTGGACGCCGAATACGAGCCGGGCCTCGGCAACGGCGGCCTCGGCCGTCTGGCTGCCTGCTTCATCGACTCCCTCGCCTCGCTGGGCGTGCCGGCCTTCGGCTACGGCATCCAATACAAGTACGGCATCTTCAAGCAGAAGTTCGACGAGAACGGCAAGCAGGTTGAGACCCCGGATTACTGGCTGGCCAACGAAGAGCCGTGGGGCCACACCGACTACAACCGTGATCAGAAGGTCTCCTTCGGTGGCAAGGTCGTCGAGAACGCCGACGGCACCAAGACCTGGCAGCCCGCATGGTCCGTGCGCGCCGTGCCGGTGGACTACCTGGTCCCTGGCTACAAGTCCGGCCGCGTGAACACCCTGCGCCTGTGGACCGCCAAGAGCTACGACGAGTTCGATCTGCTCGCCTTCAACCGTTCCGAGTACATGGACGCCGTGGCCCCGCAGGTCAAGGCCGAGAACATCTCCAAGATTCTCTACCCGGAAGACTCCACCAAGGTCGGTAAGGAACTGCGCCTCGAGCAGCAGTACTTCTTCGTCTCCGCATCCTTGCACGACGCCATCCGCGTCTTCTACCCGGGCCAGGACAAACCGGACCTGACGACCTTCCCGAACAAGATCGTCTTCCAGCTCAACGACACCCACCCGGTGATCGGCATCCCCGAGCTCATGCGCATCCTCATCGATGAGTACGGCTACGACTGGGATACCGCGTGGTCCATCACCACCAAGACCTTCAACTACACCTGCCACACCCTGCTGCCGGAGGCCCTTGAGGTCTGGCCGGCCAGCCTGATCGGCGAGCTGCTGCCGCGTCACCTTGAGATCATCGAGAAGATCAACGAGCAGTTCGAGGCCGAGCTTGCGGCCAAGGGCGTCGACAAGGACACCATCAAGGACATGGCCATCTACACTGGCGACGCCGTGCGCATGGCCTACCTGGCCACCTACGGCGGCTCCCACGTCAACGGCGTGGCCGAGCTGCACTCCCAGCTGCTGAAGGACGTCACCCTCAAGAACTTCTCCGACGTCTACCCGGACAAGTTCACCAACGTGACCAACGGCGTGACCCCGCGTCGCTTCGTCAAGCTCGCCAACCCGCGCCTGTCCGACCTCATCACCGAGGGCCTGGGCACCGACAAGTGGGTCGCCGATCTGGAACTGCTCAAGGGTCTCGAGCCGCTGGCCAAGGACGATGAATTCGTCAAGAAGTTCGCCGCCGTCAAGAAGGCCAACAAGCACGCATTCGTGGGCTTCGCCAAGGACCACTACGGCATCGATATCGACGAGAACACCCTGTTCAACACCATGGTCAAGCGTCTGCACGAGTACAAGCGCCAGTCTCTGAAGATTCTCGCCGTGATCTCCAACTACGCCGACATCAAGTCCGGCAAGGTCAAGGCCGAGGACATCACTCCGCGCACCGTGTTCTTCGGTGCCAAGGCCGCTCCGGGCTACTACCTGGCCAAGATGACCATCGAGCTGATCAACAACGTTTCCCGCGTGATCAGCAGCGATCCGGCCGTCAAGGGCAAGCTCGCCGTCCACATGCTGCCGAACTACAACGTCGAGATGGCTCAGAACCTCATCCCGGCCACCGAGCTCGACGAGCAGATCTCCCAGGCCGGCAAGGAAGCTTCCGGTACCGGCAACATGAAGTTCGCCCTGAACGGCGCCCTGACCGTGGGTACGCTGGACGGCGCGAACGTCGAGATCCGTGAGCGCGTCGGCGCCGAGAACTTCTTCCTGTTCGGCATGACCGTCGACGAGGTCGAGAAGAAGTACGCCGAGGGCTACGATCCCGCCTCCTACTACGAGGCCGATCCGCGCCTGAAGCAGGCCATCGATCTGGTGGCCGACGGCACCTTCTCCAACGGCGACCGCAACGCCTACTCCCCGCTCGTGGCCGACTGGCTGACCAAGGACTGGTTCATGACCCTGGCCGACTTCTCCGCCTACATGGGCATCCAGTCTGAGATCGAGGCCCTCTACGCCGATGAGCTCGAATGGAACCGCAAGGCCCTGCTCAACGTGGCCAACTCCGGCTACTTCAGCTCCGACCGCTCCATGGAGGACTATTTGGAACGTATCTGGCACACTGCTCCTCTGGCCTGACGGCCGCCGGAGCAGCGCGCCGGCTACGTGCTGGTTTCTACCTCGCGGCTGTCGCCGCTCGGCGTCGCCTACGGGAAGCCCACTGGGCTTCCCGCTTAACGGCTCCGCACATCTGGCATACTGCTCCTCTGGCTGACTGAGTCGGTGGGGCGGCTCCCCTCGGAGAGGGGAACCAGAACATAAGAAGCCCCGCAACCGACATCCATCGGTTGCGGGGCTTCTTGCGTTGAAAGACCGACCTATCAGGCTTCGGCCGGGGCGGCTTCCGCCTCGCCATCGGCCTCATCCTCGGCCTTGTTCAGACCCAGGTCGACCGGCGAGGAGCTGTTCTCCCACGGCTCCTCCCACGGATCGTAATCTGGGTTCTGCTGCTTGTAGATGTACAAACCAACAAGCGCGGCGAGCAATCCGCCGAACAGCAGCGCGAAGAACTTCCAACCGTTAGAAGACTTGTTCTCCATGACGGCTCCTTTCCCTAGGGATCGTCTGGTCGGTATGCCCATTCAGACCGACTCTGCTCCCTATTCTAGGCCGCTGTTTGTGACGATTGGGTGGAATGACATTCGTGGGCGATTCATCCACGCCCGCATGCCCTCGGTCGGCTCAGCATCTTCGCGGCGCGTGGAACGCATCCGAGACCTTCGATACAGTGGACTGCATGCATATTCCTACACAGCGGGAGATTCGATACCAGTGGGAGCGCGGTGGTCCGGTGATGACCTGGGCGCTGATTGTTGCGTGCGTGGCAGTGTGGCTACTGGAGGTATTGCTGGGATTTATTGCCCCGGGCCTGAGGGCTTGGTTGATGTACCTCGGCATGGCGGCTCCGGTCAGACTGGTGGCTGAGCCGTGGACGCTCATCACTTCGATGTTCCTGCATGCGCCGAACTCGCTATTGCATATCCTGTTCAACATGATTGCCCTGTATTCCGTGGGCCCAGTGCTGGAACGAATGATCGGCCACTGGCGGTTCTTGGGACTGTATGTGATTTCCGGCCTTGGCGGCTCTCTGGGACTTATGGTGTGGGCTGCGGTGGCTCCGGGAGGCATCGGCTGGCAGATGGCAGCCTATGGGGCTTCTGGAGCCTTATTTGGCCTGTTTGCATCATTGCTGGTGGTATATCGCCGTATCGGCGCCGATATCCGCTCCATGTTGATCTGGATGGCGGTGAACTTCGCCTTGCCGTTCGTGGTCGGTGGCGTGGCGTGGCAGGCGCATGTCGGCGGCTTTGTAGTGGGTGGAATACTCACATGGCTGCTGGTGGGTGGTGTGCCGGCGTGGCGCGGTAAAAGCCTGAAATGGCGCATGCAAGTGTACGGCTGGGTCATGGTGGTGCTGGTCATTGCGTTGATTCTGTTGTGCAATATGGCCAATCCTTATGGGTGGATGAGTTTCGGCTCCCTGCACTGATATGGCTTGATACGGCTGTAAAAAACGATTGATGCCGGGTATTGCGGAACATGCAGTGCCCGGCATCAGTGTATGTGCGGAAAGCGGCGATGTGGATATCGTCGTTCGGCGAGTGGGTGTGTGCCGTATGAAGATATCCACAGTAATGAGATGCGCGTAATGACGAGTTATCCACGATGACGAGTTATCCACAATGGTGACTTGTGCACAAGTGTGTAGAAAAGTGCATAAGACTGTGGATAACTTATGTGGATAAGTTAGGAATGCCGCGGTATTACTGGGTTTGTTGCAGTGGATAACTCGGGTGTATAACTGTTCCCTCGCTGTGGCGATGTATGCCAAGCCAAAGTTATGCACGAGATATACACCGAGAAACGCCGCTTATCCACCACTTATCCACATGGTTTTCCACATTCGGTGGAAAACCACATAGGTGTAATTCATCCACAGGCTGTGGATAACGTAGTGGATAAGTCGTGGATAAGTGGTGGATAGCTGTGGATGAACAGGCTAAGGCACGAAAAAGGCCGGCCTCCGCATACGGGAGGTCGGCCTTTCGTATAAGAACTAAGAACAACCTAACGATAGAAAAACGATCTACCGATAGATAAGCGCAATGAGTCGGAACTCAGCGCCATCCCATCGTCATCAGGAATCCGATCATGATCAGGGCGAAGCCGATGCCCAGGTTCCACGCGCCGATGTTCGGAATCGGCCAGGAGCCGGACGGGGAGAGGTAGTACACCACGCACCAGATCAGGCCGATGATCATGAACGCGCAGAACAGCGGCACGAACCAACGCGGATTCGACTTGGTGCCCTTGATGGTCTCCTCGACGCGCTTGGTGTTCTCCGCTTGACGGTTCATCATGCGCTGCATCTGCGGGGTCAGCGTGGCCTTATCGGCAGTGGCGTTGAGCACGGCCTGCACCTGCTCCATATTCACGCCGTAAGCCGCGTCTTCCTCGGCAGAAGCGTTCTCTGCGTTCTGCTCGGTGTCTTTGTTGGCGGTCTCGTCAGCAGCGGTGCTGGATGAGGTCTCGCTCTGCCAGTCCTTCTGGTTGTTCGAGTCGGTCTCGTGCAGCTCTTCGTCAGCCATCAGCATAGTCTCCATTCAATAGGCTAAAAGTCATAATAGTGGCTACACTCGAAAGCGGCGACCAGAGTCGGCAGGAAGACGGGAAATTCATGGCCAGGCATATCGGCAAGCATGGCGCACGGCGCTCCCTATGGGGTGGTGTCGCGGTGTTCGTCGTCGTCGCCCTGACCGGTTTTCTGCTGAGCACCAACGTGAGGGTCAATCGTACGGCTGACGTCACCAGCGATACGGCCGGTCTGGTGGAGCAGGGCGTGGACGAAGCCAACCAACTCCAACAGGACGTCAGCGACCTGACCGAACAAGTCGCCAATCTCACGGACGCGCTCAAAGCCGATGGCAGCGGTGCCACGCGGCGTCAGGGCAAGGACTCCAGCAATGTGGATTCCAGCCTGATGCTGCCCGCGCTCAGCGGCAGCGGCGTAACGGTAACGCTGGATGATTCTCCGTTATGGGAGAACGCCGTCAACAACAATGGCACGACCGCCAATATCAACGATTACGTGATTCACCAGCAGGATGTCGAATCGGTGGTGAATGCCTTGTGGGCCGGCGGTGCCGATGCGCTGATGATTATGGATCAGCGGGTGCTGTTCAATTCGGCGGTCATCTGTTCTGGCAACGTGCTGTCGTTGCACGGTAAGAAATACTCGCCGCCGTTCACCATTTCCGCTATTGGCGACCCGCAAAGACTTCGCGCAGCGTTGAACGACTCCGAAGCCATTACCATTCTTAAGCAATATGTGACCGCGTTTGGCATTGGCTACAAGGTGGAGAATGCCGAGGACCTTCAGTTCCCCGCTACCGCCGCCTTGCTGCAGCAGTTGAAATATGCCACGGTCGATACATCAAAGACCACAGATGAGGAGCAGACTCAGCAATGAGACACGGCAGGCACGACAGCTGCGCACCGGCGCCCATTGATCTCGCGTCCGTGTCGGACGTGCAACCCTTCCCCGAGGACGATGCCGCACGAATGGTGGCAGACCCGGCCAATGCCAGTAGGGCAAGGTCCCGTCGTACCGCAGTACGCGGCGCGTCTTCGCCCCAGCGGAGCCTGGTCTGGCAAGCACTCGGCATCTGCGCCGAACTGCTGATTACCGCTGCCGTGATTTGCGCCCTGTACATCGTCTGGCAGATGTGGTGGACCGGTGTCGAGGCGGAGCGAGCCCAGAACGAAACCATCCAGTCCGTCGACTGGAGCGACCCCAGCAACAACGGGGGAACGGTCACCATCGCCAAAGCCCAGGAGGGCGATGCGCCGGTACAGCCGAAAGACGCGAAATATGGCGACTTGATTGCGCAGATCTACATTCCGCGCTTCGGCTCCCAATGGCACCGCAACATCGTGGAAGGCACCACGCTCGAGCAGCTCAATCGCCACGGTCTGGGCCATTACGACACCACCCAGATGCCGGGGCAGGTCGGCAACTTCGCCGTCGCCGGCCACCGCAACGGCTACGGGCAGCCGTTGGGCGATGTGGACAAGTTGCAGGAAGGCGATCCCATCATCGTTCGTACCAAGGATTACTGGTACGTCTACCACTACACCCGGTACGAGATTGTGCTGCCCACGGACATGTATGTGATCGCCCCCAATCCGGAAGACTCCACTGCCAATCCCACCAAACGCATGATCACACTGACCACCTGTGAGCCGAAATACTCCACCCCCACCCATCGATGGATCAGCTATGGTGAGTTGGCGTACTGGGCCAAAGTGTCTGATGGCGTGCCCAAAGAGCTGGCTACTACTGATTCGTCCGGTGCAGTGAAGTTCTCCACCACCGAAACCCCCTCGATCGCTTCCCGCATTGGCTCGCTGGACAAGGTGGTATTTGGCGCGCTGGTAGTGTGGCTGGTTCTGTTCATCGCCGCTGCGGTGGCATGGCGCTGGCCGGTGCTGCGCGAGATTCGCGCGGGTGAGCGTCGCCGCCCGGATGCCAGCATCTATGGCGGACTGTTGCGTCTGCAGCCCGGCGTGGCACCGATTCGATGGCTGCTGCTGGCTCTGCTGTTGTTCGCAGCCGCCGCGGCGCTGTTCCAGTGGGGATTCCCTTGGGCCGCCGCCAATATCCCATTCCTACAGCAGATGTCGAACTTCGTGGCAGTGAGCTGACGGCAGCCTAGTACTATGGCTTGCAGTACACGTCCCTCAAGGAGAGCCCTATGACCGATTCCGCGCATATTTTGGTGGTGGATAACTACGATTCCTTCGTCTACACGATCGTAGGCTATCTGCAAACCCTTGGCGCCACTGTTGATGTGGTGCGTAACGACGCCATCGACCCGGCCGCGCCGGGTGTACTGGACGGTTATGACGGCGTGCTGATCTCCCCCGGTCCGGGCGCCCCGGCCGAATCCGGTGCCAGCGAGGATATGATCCGCCTGTGCGCGGCCACTGGCATGCCGATGTTTGGTGTGTGCCTGGGCTTGCAGGCGCTCGCCGAGGTGTACGGCTGCACGGTGGGCCACGCGCCCACCATCATGCACGGCAAGACCAGCCCGGTGGAGCATGCCGATGACGAGATCTTCGAGGGCGTGGCCAATCCCATGACCGCCACCCGCTACCATTCATTGGCCGTTGAGCCCGATTCGGTGCCGGATACGCTGGTGGTCACCGCGTGGACGCAGGATGACCACACCATTCAGGGCATCAAGGTCAAGGACAAGCCGATGTATGCCGTCCAGTTCCATCCCGAGTCGGTGATGACCCAGGACGGCTACCGTCTATTGGCCAACTGGCTGAGCGTGTGCGGCCAAGGCAACGCCGTGGCCAAGTCGGCCGGCCTTCAGCCCAAGGTCACGAAGTAGCAGCCGTCTACTTGCCGTTCGTGCCGCCGGTGGGGCCGTTGCCGTTGTTGGCACCGTTGCCTCCTGGGTTGCCGTTGCCGTTGTTGTCGCCTGTGGCGGCGGGCTTCGTGGTGATGGTGACGGTCGAGCCCACGTCGACCTGGGCGCCGGCACCGGGATCGATGCCGACCACCACGGCGGTGGGGTCGGCCGGACCGTTGGCTTGGGCCTTGAGGCCGACGGCCTTCAGCATGAGTTCGGCGGTGGCATATTTAGTGCCTTCGGCGATATTCGGTACAGCGACCTTTTCCTTGCCCGTGGACACCCAGATGGTGATGGACCCGCCCTGCGCGATGGAAGAGCCCGAATCAGGGCTTACACGGGTAATCAGACCGGCCTCCACCGTATCGGAGCTCTCCTGCTCCACAGTGAAGCTGAACCTGCCCTCATACTGCTGTAGCACGCTGTCCTTCGACTGACCGACCAAATTGCTCGGTACGGTGGTCATGCCGGAAGAAACATATATGGTGATGGTGGTGCCCTTGGGAACCGACTGGCCGGCGGCAGGATCGGTTTTCGTCACCATATCCTTGGCGATGTCGGCGCTGTCTTCGGTTCTGACGGTGGCATTCACCTTGAATCCGGCGCTTTCCAGAATGCTGCGCGCCTCTTCCTGGCTGCGTTCCTTGACATCCGGAACCTGAGTGGACTGCGGGCCTGCGGAGAACCACACCTTCACGGCAGATCCCTTGGCCACCTTGGAGCCGGCATCCGGGCTCATCTTGGTGCAGGTGCCTTCCGGCTCGGTGGAGTCGGTGTCTTGCTTTTCGGTCATCTTCAAGCCCAATGTCTCAAGCTTGAGCTTGATGTTGTCCTTGGATGTGGAAGCGTTGCACACCTCGGGTATGGTGACCTTGTCTTCGGCGGACTTGTTGGGCGCGCCGTTCATGGCGAACACGATGCCCGCAATGACAAGCACCGCGACAATAGCCGCGATCACCGAACCGATAATGATCTTCTTGCGCTTCTTGGCCTTGGCCGCCGCCGCACGCTGCTGCGCACGGGACTGCAACGCCGCTGAGTTGGCACCATTGGCCGGTGGAATCTGCTCGAACTGACCGGTCACCGGGTTGAATGCCTGGGTGGGCTGCTGCTGCGGTTCCACCGGCGTGGTGGGCAAATCACGTTCGGCTTCCTTGCGGGCCTTCATATTCGACAGGTCCGTCAATGGGTTGAACGCGGCCGCCACCGGCACGCCGCCGTTCATGTAGGTCAGGATGTCGGTCTTGAACTCGGAGGCCGTGGCATAGCGATTCTGGCGGTCCTTGGCCATGGCCTTGGCGCAGATCGAATCCCACATCTTCGGCAGCCCCGGCACCACGGCGGATGGCGGCGTGGCGACTTCGGAAACATGCTGGTAGGCGATGGCCACGGCGGAATCGCCGGTAAACGGCGGGCGGCCGGTGAGCATCTCGTAGAGCACGCAGCCAGCGGAATACAGGTCGGAACGCATGTCGACGGTCTCGCCGCGCGCCTGCTCGGGGCTCAGATACTGTGCGGTGCCCACCACGCCCTGCGACTGGGTCATGGTGGCTGCGGAATCGTCCAGAGCGCGGGCGATGCCGAAGTCCATGACCTTGACCACGCCCTGCTCGGAAATCATGATGTTGCCGGGCTTGATATCGCGGTGGATAATGCCCATGCGATGCGAATAGTCGAGCGCGTTAAGCACGCCCAACAGCACCTGTTCGCAGTCGCGCTGGCTGAGTGCGCCGTTGACCTTGATGATGTCTCGCAGGGTTTGGCCCTTGACGTATTCCATGACGATGTACGGCAGACGCTCGGTATCGCCGCTTTCGGAAGAAACCAGTTCTTCGCCCGAATCGTAGATGTTCACGATGTTCGGGTTGTTCATCTGGGCCACGGCGTGTGCTTCCCGGCGGAAACGGGCCAGGAAGATGTCGTCGTTGGCCAGATCGGCGCGCATGATTTTCACGGCCACGGTACGGCCCAGACGGGTGTCAAGGGCCACGTGGACCTCGGCCATGCCGCCACGACCGATGAGCTGGCCAAGCTGGGAGCGTCCGCCGGCCAATGCGGTGGGCATACTGGGGCTCATTGCTTATTCCCTCCCAATCTTGAGGCCGGGGCCTCCAAAACAATGCGTGGCGTGCTGGTCACTCGGCGCGGCAGTCGATTGCCGGACGTGACCATGGCGGTGTCGGCCATTTCGGTCTGCTGATCCAGCAGACGGCGTTCGATGCGTGCCAGCGTGCGGGACACCACCAGCGCGTCATTCGGGCGATCCAACGGGTCCTTGGCCAGCATTGACATGACAAATTCGCGTAACTGGACGTCCACCGAGTCCGGCAGTGGAGGCACGGGATTGTTCACGTGCGCTGCGGCGATATCGACCGGAGTGGTGCCGGTGAACGGACGCTGACCGGCAAGGCCCTCGTACGCCACCACGCCCAGTGAATAGATGTCCGATTGCGGCGTGGCCTGCTGGCCCTGCGCCTGTTCGGGGGAGATGTATTGTGCGGTGCCCACCACCATGCCGTCCTGGGTGATCTGGCCTTGGCCGGTGGAGTAGCTCACGCCGAAATCGGTGATCTTCACTTCGCCGGTGTCGGAGACCATGATGTTGGCCGGCTTGACGTCACGATGAATCACGCCGTGCGAGTGGGCCACGAATAGGCCTCGCGCGGTCTGAATCAGAATGGGCAGCAGTTCGATGGGATCCATCGCGCCCTTGCTGTGGAACAGATCCGCCAACGATTTCGAGGGGACGTATTCCATAATCAGAAAGCCGATGCCGTCATGCTCGTAGTATTCGAACAACGCAGCGATATTCGGGTGCGCCAGATTGGCGGAATTATGGGCTTCGGCACGCAGGCGGCGCAGCTTGGCCTCGGCGTTGGTCACGTCCGAGCGCAGCGCCTTGATGGCCACTTCACGGCCGAGCTGAATATCGTAGCCTTTCCAGACCTCGCCCATACCGCCTTGCGCAAGACGCGAATCAAGACGATATCGGCGGTGAATAAGCTGTCCTTCGATAAGTTTCACTGCTGCAAAGCCTCCTGCATCATCGCGCGCATGATCGGGCCAGCGGCGAGCGAACCGTGTACATCTGTGTTATGCACCAACACCGCGACGGCGATCTGCGGATCGTCCGCCGGCGCGAAACCGATCACCCAGCCGTCGATGGCAGAGTTGTCGGTACCGATTTGTGCGGTACCGGTTTTGGCCGCCACCTTGATGCCGTCGATGGCCAGCTGCGGATTGGCCTCGGTCACCACGCTTTCCATCATCGTGGTGAGCTTGTCTGCGGAATCCTTGTTGAACGCATTGGCCATGGTTTGCGGTTTGGTCTGCGAAAGTACGGTGAGATCGGCGGCGCGCACACGATCGACCAGCGTGGGCTGCATCAGTTTGCCATTGTTGGCGATTGCCTGCGCGACCATCGCCATCTGCAACGGCGTGGCCGTGGTGTCGCCTTGGCCGATGGATGCCAGCGCGAGCTTGTCGTCGGTCGGATCAGAGGGGAATGTGGACGCGGTGGCCGTCATCGGGGTGCCCGTGGATTCGGTGCCGTCAATGGTGATGGTGCTGCCAAACCCGAGCTTGGTGGCCATATCCGAAACCTTGCTCGCGCCGAGTTTCACGCCAAGCTGGGCGAACGCGGTGTTGGACGACCACGCGACGGCCTCTTGCAGGGAGATCTGCCCGTTGACGCCGTCGGCCTGATGCTCGTCGTTCGGCAGCTGTGTGGCGGTGCCGGGCAGCGTGTAGCCGGCGCCTGCAGGAATCTTCGTGTCCGTCTGATATTCACCGGTTTCCAGCGCAGCCGAGGCGACGATGGTCTTAAACGTGGACCCTGGTGGGTACAGCTGCGAGGTGGCACGGTTGATTAGTGGGCTATTTTGGCCCGCAGAAAGTTCGTTGTAGGCCTGAGACGCGGCTTTGGTGTCATGGGTCGCCAGTTTGTTCGGATCATAACTGGGCGTGCTCACCATGGCGAGGATACGACCGGTGCTGACTTCGATGGCCACCGCCGCACCATCGCGCGTACCGAGCTGATCGTAGGCAACCTGCTGCAGCTTGGGGTCGATGGAGGTTTCGATGGACGCGCCCTGATTCGTAGCGCCGGTGAGCATGGCCTTGGCCCGCTGCCAGATCAATGAATCGGCCTCACCGTTGAGCAGCATGCTGCGGGAGGCTTCCAGGCCGCGATCGGCGGTCTGGTTGATGGAGAAGAAGCCGGTGACCGGAGCATACAGCGGACCGTTGGAATAGGGACGCAGGTATTTGAATGCGTCGTTGACCGGCTCGGATTTGGCCATGACCGTGCCGTCCGAGGCCAGGATGGCACCGCGGTAGGCACCGAGCTGGTGGTACAGCGAACGGGCGTTGCGCGGATCGTTGTTCAGCGCGTTGGCCCGTACCGCCATGATGATGGTGGACGACAGGCCGAGAATCACGAACAGCGCGACCACGGCGGTGAAAAGCTGACGAAGATATTTGTTCATACGCGAGTGCCTCCGTTAACGGGAGGAAGCGGGGGAATCGTGCCGGTAGGCGTGTACGGTTCATCGGCGTCGGTATACGACGGAGTGGTGGTATCCACAATGGGGTCGTCAAACGATTCCGACTCGGACTGCGACGCCGTAGCCGACGCGCTGCGAGGCTGAACGATCGGCTCAGTGGCGCGGGCCCTGGCCTCAAGTTCCTTGTTGCGCAGCACGGCCAAAGCCTCGTACTGGAACGTATCCGAGGTCAGCTCCGGCTCGGGCGCATTGGCCGAGTTCGAGATGATGATGAGCAGGGTCGCGAGAATATAGTTGGCGATCAGGCTGGACCCGCCGGCCGCCATATAAGGCAGGGTCAGGCCCGTCAGGGGAATCACCAGCGTGATGCCGCCGACCACGGTGAACACTTGGAACGCCATGGTGAACACCAATCCCGAAGCCAGCAGTTTGCCGAAACCATCCTTGATTTTCATGGCCGTGATGAAGCCGGAGGCGATGATGAGCAGGTACAGCATCAGCATGGCCAGCACGCCCATCAGGCCGAGTTCCTCGCCGAGCGAGGCGTAGATGAAATCGGAGTTCGCGAACGTGACGAGCGAGGGATGCCCCTGGCCCAGGCCGGTGCCGAGCATGCCGCCCGCCGCCAGTCCGAATATGCCGGTGACCAGTTGCCAGGAGCCGCCGGGGGTCTTGTTGTATTGCTCATTGCTGAACGGGTGCAGCCAGGCGTCGATGCGCTGACCCACGTGGCTGAACGCGCCGGCGGCCAGCACGGCGCCCGCGGCGAACGCGATCAGACCGATGATGATCCAGCTTTTCCGGCCGGTGGCCGTGTACAGCATGGCCACGAACATGGCGAAGAACATGAGCGAAGTGCCCAGGTCACGCTGCATGACCAGCACGCCCATCGAAGCGATCCACACCACGATGATGGGGCCGAGGTCCTTGATGCGGGGCAGTTGCAGCCCCAGCACCTTCCTGCCGCCCACGGCCAGCCGGTCGCGGTGATCGAACAGGTATGCGGCGAAGAAGAACGCGAGGAACAGTTTGGCGAACTCGCCCGGCTGGAACTGGCCCAATCCCGGAATCCTGATCCAGATGCGCGCGCCGTTCACCTCCATGCCGATGAACGGCAGCATCGGGGCGAGCAGCAGCACTAGGCCCACCACCATCGACACATAGGAGAAGCGTCGCAGCACGCGGTAGTCCTTCAGGAAGATGATGAGCAGCGCGGAAAGCACGATGGCGATGCACAGCCACACCAGCTGGCGTTGGGCAACCGCCCAGCCCTCGCTCTGGTCAATGCGAGCGATCATGGTCACGCCGGTGGCGGTCAGCAGTAGCACGCAAGGCAGAATCGACTGGCTGGCATACGGCTGGAAGTGTACGATCAGCCCCCACAGCACCAGAAACAGCACTACGACCAATGCCAGCATGCCGGCGTATTGCATAGGGAATTCGCCGGCAGTGCGTTGGAACATCTGGATGAACGCCAACGCACTGATTGCCATGGCAATCAGCAACAAGGAAATCTGACGTAGACGGGTAGCGATCATCGTGCATCCCCCGTGGCCGCGTTGTCGGCCGCTCCGATACCGGATCTATCTGAGGAATCGGATGAGCTTGACGAACCGGACTTGTCTGACGAGGAGCCGGACTGGCTGGACGAATCCTTGGTGCTGTCCTTGGAATCGCTCTGGGAACTGTCTTTGGAACTGTCCGGGGAATTGGACGCCTCAGCCTTCTTGGCGACGTCGGCTTCCTGCTGCTTGGCCAGTTTGCGCATTTCGGTGCGGATGATGCCCACATGCGACTGCGCTTCGTCCAGCGAACCGACCGTGATGCCTTGGCTCAGTTGGTCGCGCCATGATTGCGGCAGCTGCGCGATGGCGATGTCGGTGGTCTCGACTTCGTGCGAAAGCTCAAGCCCGAAAAGATTGGTCGGCACGCCACGGTAGATGGCCACCGTGCCGTTGGCGTTGCCCACGTAATAATGCGCCTGGCTCCACGTGTACGCGCCCCAGCCGGCACCGGCCAACGCCAGTGCGGCAAGAATGCAGGCGACGATCACGGCGAGCCTGTTGCGGCGTTTCCTGGTGCGCGTGACCTTCTTCTGCTCGATCTGCTCGTCGCGGATGGCCTTGGCCACGTCCGGGTCGTTCGGATCGGCGGACAAGCGCCCGTCCGGCTTCTGCACCACCGGAATCTCACCGGTATCGGGATTGGCCCGCTCGCCGGTCTCCTCGCGGACCGTGGATGGCTGGACCACGCGCGCGGACGACGGTTCGGCCGTGGTCTGCGCGGGCTCCGCCTCATGCGCGCTGGCTGGCTGGATCAGCGCCGCGGCGCGTTGTGCGGGCGAATCGTCCTCGCGCAGCGCGGGAGCGGTGGCCACCGGCGCGTTGACGATGTCCGCGATCGGCTCGAGATTGCGGCTGGCGGCGCCGCCGACCAACGGCGTTTGGTGGGGCAGGTCGAACGCGTCGGCGTCCAGCGCCAACGTGGCGTCCGCGATGACGGCCGTGACGTTATCGGTGCTGCCCGCCCGCAGCGCCATCTGCACCAGACGCTGCGCGCATTCGCCCTGATCGGACAGCGCGGTCATCGTCTCCGCGATGGTGGAGTCCTCCAGCACGCCGCACAGGCCGTCCGAACACAGCAGCCAGCGGTCGGCGGGATGGGCGCGGCGTATGGAGATGTCCGGGTGCGGGTCGATGTCGAAGTCGCCGAGCACACGCATCACGACGTTGCGCTGCGGGTGGTTCTTGGCTTCGGATGGGGTGATGCGGCCGGTGTTGATGAGATGCTGCACGTAGCTGTGGTCGCAGGTGACGCGGCCCAGATGACCATCGCGCAGCAGATAGGCGCGCGAATCGCCGATGTGGGCGATGATCCAGTAGCCGGCCACCAACGCCACCGCGGTGACGGTGGTGCCCATGCCGGCGAGTTTGCGTTCGCGCTTGGCCTTGCCGACGATGGCGTCATGCGCGGCCATGACGGAGGTCTCCATCATATGGGCAATCGCCGCGACATCGCCGTCGGTGTCGTCCCGTTCGATGTGGGCCAGCGACCGGATGGCGATGGAGGATGCCGTGTCGCCGCCGGCGTGACCGCCCATGCCGTCGCAGATGGCGATGAGATGCTCGCCGGCGAAGGAGGAATCCTGGTTGTTCGCGCGCACGGTGCCCACATCGGACACCGTGGTGGAATACAGGAACAGCGGTTGTGAAGCGGCGGATTTTGGCATGCGGCTACCTCAGTTCGAAGGTGGTGGCGCCGATGCGCACAGGGATACGGGCGGGCAGGATGGTGGGACGGTTGATGCGCTGCTGGTTGACCACGGTCCCGTTGGTGGAGTTCAGGTCCTCGATGGCCCACTGCCCGGAACGGATGTCACGGTACACGCGGGCGTGACGGGAGGAGACGAACTCATCGTCCAGCACCACGGTGTTCGAGGCGGCGCGCCCGAGCGTGATGTCGGCGTCGGACAACGGTACGGAACTGCCGGCGAGCGGGCCGTCGATGATGACGAGCAGGGTGGGCTGCGCCGGAGCGGCGGATGCCGCGCCCGCATGGGAACCGCGATGCGGGCGCGGCGCCTGCGGCGGCTCGGTCTGGGTCTTGTGCGCTTCACGTTCACGGCGGCGGCGTGCACGCGAGGGCCGCGGACTGAACGTCTCGATGTCCTTGCGAAGCGAACGCACGGCCAGCCAGATGAATATCCACAGCAGGATCAGGAATCCATACTTGAGCAGGGCGAATGTCAGTTCGGTCATGGGTGGACGGCTTTCGGGCGTGTGCTCGACTACTCCTGGGCTTGGGCGGAGGCCCAATACAGGATGCGGGTGCGGCCGATGGTGATGGTGTTGCCGTCGAGCAGCGTGGCGGCGGGCACTTGGTGGCCCTCCACGTACGTGCCGTTGGTGGAGCCCAGGTCGCGGGCGATAACGCCGTTGTCGGTGATGTCGATTTCCAGGTGCTTGCGGGAGATGCCCGGATCGTCAATGACGATATCGCAACCGGAACCGCGGCCGATTACCGTCTTGTCTTTGGTGAGCAGGTACTGGTTGCCGTTCACCTCGAGCACTGGGCTGTCCTCGGTCTGCGCATCGGTGGTGACCGGCACGGCATTGCCTTGCACGGATTCGGAGGTGAGGTTGAAGTTGCCCTTGGACAGGTCAAGGTCTTCCTCGAAGATCACGATCACCGGGCCCACGAAGGCGTAATGCTGGCTCTTCGCGTACTCGGTGAGATTGTCGGCCAGCTCATTGGCCAGGGTCTCGCTACCCCATGCCTCGATACGGTCGAAGTCAGGAGTACTGAGCTTGAAACGGTATTCATTCGGGGCCACCGTGCGGTCACGGCCCACGGGCATGGCCTCGGCGTCAATCTCGCGCTCCAAGGCGCTGGAAAGATCGACAGGCTGCAGGTCTTTGGAGCCAAACTTGGCGAATACTCCGTTGACTGCACCCTCCACGCTTTTTTCAAAACGGTCGAGAACGCTCATAGTCCTCCCTTTCTAATCCTCACCCATCCTACGCGGTGATGGGAATATGAGGCAAAAAACCGGTCTTTTGTGTGGCGATGAGTGCAAAATATCCAAAAATATCCAAGAATTCAGGGCGGAAATGGGTGCGGCGCACCACCTGCGCCGTTTTTCCGCATGCCGTGCGGGCGCTGGTCCCGGACGTGCCGCGGACGTCACGGCCCACGGCACGCCCGCCACCGGTCAGGCCAGGGCGTCGCGCAGGAAGTCGCGCTGGAGGGTGAGCAGGTTTTCGGCCACGGTCTCGTCGTTGGTCATGTGGGTGATACCCGTCAACGGCAGGAAGGTGTGCGGGCGGCCCGATGCCATCAGGGCCTGCGAGAGGCGCAGGCTGTGGGCGATAGTGACGTTATCGTCGGCGAAGCCGTGGATCAGCATAAGCGGGCGGACGAGTCCCGGCGCATCCTGCACGATGCCGTTGCGGCGGTACACATCCGGGTCGAGGCCCAGATAGCGCTCGGTGTAGTGCGTGTCGTACAGCGTCCAGTCGGTGGGTGGGGCGCCGGCGCACGCGGCCTTGAACACGTTCGGCGCGTCCAGCACGGCCAGTGCGGACAGGAAGCCGCCGTAGGACCAGCCGATCATGCACACCTTGTCGAGGTCCGGCATGGGAACGCCGGGCCTGCGCCCGTCGGCATTGAGCCTGGAGACGGCCTCGGGCAGGGCGTTGACGGCTTCGATCTGATCGGCCAGCGTCACGCCCTTCATGTTTTCGAAGATTGCGCGATCCCAGGCCGGGCCGCGGCCTGTGGTGCCACGGCCGTCCGCCGTGACCACCAGGAAGCCCTGGTCGGCCCACCACTGGCCCTCCCAGTAGAAGGACTGGGAGGCGACGACCTGCTGGAACCCGGGGCCGCCGTAAGGCTTCATCAGCACCGGCAGTTTGTCGGCATGGGCGTACGGGCTGGACGGGCTCGGCGCGATGATCGCCGTGTACAGCTGGTGCTCGCCCAGCCGCGTAAACGTGACGTTCGGTGCAAAGCCGGGTTCCGCCGCCGTGGACGAGATAGTGGCGCTCTGTTCTCCCAGAATATGCCGCATCTGGGCGCGGGCGGAACGCATATCGCGGCCGGAGACCACGATGCCGCGCTCGCCGCGCGAGGCGGTCCACTGGCCGGGATCGGTCGTGACCGGCGCGATCGAGCCATCATATCCCATGCTTACCACATCGAAACTGCGGGCGTCATGGCCGCCGAACAGAGACTCGGCATCCGAAGCGGCACCCGAGCCGGCCCAGGCGCGCGGCACCTCGGTCGCGATCTCGGGCGCACGCTGCACCACGGCCAGCACGTCGTCGTCGGTCACGTCGAGCACCGCGCGCACGTTCCACCCGGCCGGCGTGAACGGGCGGCCGTCCACCGTCAGACGGTTGGTGTCCGCGGCCATGTCGTTGAGCGGGCACACCAGCCGGCCATCCGGCGTGTAGGCGGGCGTGCCGTGAATCAGGTCGATCCACTGGTCGTTCGCATGCTCCTCGAGCACGCGCGTGGCACCCAGCGCGGCCCCATCCGCCGTGACCGCCACCTCGAGCACCTGGTCGCGGGTCTGGCGGCGGTTCTGCACCAGCACCAGCGGATCGTGGCCGCGCCGCCAATGCACGGCGGCCACATACTCATACGCCTCACGATCCCAATCCACATCGGCGTTGCCGGTGATGCCCGCGTACCGGTCGTTCTCATCGAACGCCAGCGTGATCACGGTCAGGTACACGTCGGCATTGCGGGTCAGCGCGCGCGGGTAACGGCGGCCGTCCGCACGCTTCTCGGGGTCGGCCGGATCGCTGATGTACCAGGTCGGCTCGTCGGCGGTGTCGAAGGACTCGAACAGCACGTGCTGCGAATCCGGGGCCCACCAGAAGCCGTCGTACCGGTCCATCTCCTCGCCGGCCACGAACTCGGCCAGACCGATTTTCCACGTGTTTTCGGCCGGATTGCCGTCCTCATCCTCCACGCTCACGCCGTAGACGGCGGTGATGCGGTCACCTAGCTCGCCGCCGATATCGACCAGCATCAGGTAGCTGCCCGTGGTGTACAGCACATGTTCGCCATCCGGGGCGATGCGCGGGTTCAGCACCGGCGTGTACATCGCCGGGTCCTCATCGAGCCATTCGCCGGCCAGTTCACGGGTGTGCGGCTCGGGTGCGCCGGTCTCGTCATTCCAATCGATGTCGGTCAGGAACAGGCGGCCGTTGATGGTGAACACGATGCGATTGCCGTCGTCATCTGACGAATAGCCGACGATGCCGGTGCCGCCTTCGCGTGCGCGTTCGCGGCGGGCCTTCTCCTCGGCCGGCACGTCCTCGCTGTCGGCGGTTGCGCCCAACAGTTCGCGCGGGTCGGCCAGCTTGGTCTCATGGTGTTCGCCGGACTCGTCGAACCAGCTTAGCCACAGTGCGGTCACCAGATCCTCGGGGCCGTCGGAGCGCAGGAACAGGGCCCGCGAGCCGTCGCCCACGGTCTGTGCGGAGCGCGGCGCGCCGCAGCCGAAGCGCAGCGTGCGCGCCCTGAGGCGTGGGAAATGTTTGATTGCGTCATTGACATCATTGGTTTCGCTCATACTCACAACCTACGCGCTCGTACGGTCAGTGGCGTGACACATCAGCCGGGGCCGCGGCGCGGGACTTGTCCTAAGATGGGGAGCATGCAGGTGACGATGATCGACGAGAACAAGTACGCCGAAACGATGGCCGACGTGGTGCTGCCCGCGCTCGAGCAATGCCGCGAGGAAGGCTGGTTCGATCCGTCCGCCGCCGAACGTTCGGCCGGGGTCGAGCCGCTGTCCGGCATTATGGACACCGGCGGCCGTTCGGGACAGCTGCACTACCTGTGCTATGACGCCGCCAGGTTCGACGCGATCCGCGAACAAGGCGCCACCGCTGTCTTCCGCGGGGCCATCGTCATCAGCCACGGCTTCACCGAGTTCGCCGAGAAGTACGACGAGCTGGTCTGGTATTTCCTGCTCGCCGGCTATTCGGTGTGCGTGCTCGAACATCGCGGCCACGGCAAGTCCGCGCGCGACGTGGACAACCGCTGCATGGTGTGGATTGATGACTGGCAGCGCTACGTGGCCGATCTGGCCGGCTTCGCCGAGACCATCGGCCAGCAGTACGCGGCCGGCATGCCGCTGAACCTGTTCTGCCATTCGATGGGCGGCGGCATCGGCGCGGCCTTGCTCGAACGCTACCCCGCCCTGTTCGACAAGGCGGTGCTCTCCGCCCCGATGATCGCCCCCGCCACCGGCATGCCGCTGGGCTTGGCCCGTGTGCTGGTCGGCGCGCTGTGCGGACTTGGCTTCGGCAAGAAGCGCGTGTTCGGGCAGTCGGACTTCACGCCGGAATTCTCCATGAAAGGCAACGAGGGCGCGTCCGAGGCGCGTGAACGCTGGTACTTCAAGCTGCGTTGCGAGAATCGCGAATACCAGACCTACTGCGCGGCGTTCGAATGGGTGCGCCAAGCGTTGAAGCTCAACCGGGCCATACTGAACCCGTCCGCCTGCGCCGAAGTGGAGACGCCGGTGATGCTCTTCCAGGCCGGCCGAGACGTGTGGGTGCTCAACAAACCGCAGAACCGTTTCATCCAACTGGTCAAGGACGGCGGCGGCGAGGCCAATCTCGTGCGGTTCCCCGAATCACGCCACGAGATCTTCTCCATGCCCAACGACACCTACCGGCCGTATCTGGAGAAGATCCTCGGCTTCTACGACGATCCGACGATCGCCAGCGCCACGTACTGAGCGCCGCTGTACCCATCCGATGGGTAGAGTGGCTTGCGAAACAAGGCGAGAGAGGCGGACCCATGGCGAACGGCGTACGGCACACGAAAGGCGCACCGGCACCGAAGACCGGCTGGCGAGGCGGGCACGTCATATCCGCGCGCGCCACGACCATCGGTCTGATGGCCATCCTGTTGTGGAGCGTCATGGCCGCCGCCGTGCGCATCGTCGCCGAGGATTTCGGCGCCACGCTCGGCTCGGCGCTCATCTACACGGTGGGCGGCATCCTGTTGCTGGTGTTCCGGCGGCCTGCGCCGATCCGAGAGTTCCCACGGCGATACCTGATCGTCGGTGGCCTGCTGTTCGTCTTCTACGAATCGTCGATATCCCTGTCGCTGGGCCTGGCCCCCACCGCCGAAGCCTCGGTGGAGGTGAGTCTGGTCAACTACCTGTGGCCCACGATGATGGTGCTGATGTCGGCCGCCATGTCCCATCGTCGGCACGCGGTCCGCGCCGTGCTGCCGGGGGCGGTCGTGGCCACGGCCGGCGTGATGCTGGCGGTCGGCGGCAATTCCGGGCTTGACTGGCAGGCCGCCGTGCGGCACATCGCCGCCGACCCCCTGCCGTACGCGCTGGCGTTCGCGGGGGCGCTCGCATGGTCGGTGTATGCGGTGTTCACGCCCGCCATGAGTCATGGCGTGGACGGCACCTCGCTGTTCTTTCCGTGGGTGGCCGTGGCGTTGTGGATCATCCACGCCGCATCCGGTCAGGGATGGCCGTCCACGCCGCCGCGCCCGTCCGCCTGGCTGTTCGTGGTGATCGCCGCGGTGGCGATCGGCGGCGGCTACGCCTGTTGGGGCTATGGCATTCTGCATGGTTCGATGGAACGGCTGGCCATCGCCTCATACGCCACGCCGGTGCTGTCCACCGGGGCCAGCGCGGTGCTGCTGGGCCTGTCGTTGTCGCTGCCGTTCTGGTGCGGCGCGCTGCTGGTGGCCGCCGGCTCGGTGCTCAACTATCTGGTCAGCGCACGCGAATAACCCGGTGCCGGGCATGCCGGGCGTATCGCCCGTGGGACGCTGGGCGAAGCCTGTGGAAATCATGAAAACTCGTGGCAGGTTCCGTGAAACTCGTCGATGCTCCATGAATCACGGGTTAGTGTGGCGTGAGCCTGCAAGTGATGGCCTGAAGCGCGAAGGTGAGGAATGGAAGACTCCGTTTGGAAGACGGTCATGGGATTGTCGCTGGTCCGGGGGATCGTGCCCCGGACCTTGTTCGGACTGACCGCGGTCGCGGCGATCATACTGATCGGCATACTGGCATTCGGCGGCAGACGACGCCGCCCGCATCCGCTGGTCGCCTCACTGGTTGCCGCCACGCTCGCCGGCGCGGGCGGACTATTGGCCACGTGGCTGATGTCCGACGTGTTCATGGTGTTCGGCGTATCGCTGGGCTGGCCGGTGACCCTCACCGTCGCGGGAGGCTTCGCGGGCCTCGGCTTCGTGCTGGCCGCCGCCGTGACGTTACGGGGAGCCCGTCGCGCGCTGGCCGTCGTGCTGGTGCCGCTGGTGCTGGCGTCCACCGCGCTCGGCGTGGACTCGATCTACGGCGAATACCAGACCATCGGCAGTCTCGTCGGCTATACGCCATATCCCCCGCTCGGTTCGGTCACCGTGCGCAAGGCCTCGATGAGCGTCGGCGAGTGGCGCGACAAGGCGCGCAAGGGCGCTCTGCCGTCCATGCCCGATTCGGGCAAGGTGTTCGCCGTCACCATCCCGAACACCGAATCCAAGTTCAAGGCGCGCAAGGCGATGGTCTACCTGCCGCCCGCCGCGCTGTCCGCCCGCCCGCCGGCCCTGCCGGTGATGGAGCTGCTCGCCGGTCAGCCGGGCAGCCCCGGCCGCCTCATCGACGCCGGCAACATCGCCGCCACGATGAACGCTTACGCCGCCGAACACGACGGGCTGGCGCCGATCGTGCTCGCACCCGACCAGAACGGTTCGGCCATGCACAACAGCCTGTGCGCCGACACCACCCGAGGCAACGCCGAAACCTACCTCACCAAAGACGTGGTGAACTGGGCCAGGGCGACGCTGCCGGTAGCCAAGTCGGCCCGTATGTGGGCGATGGGCGGATTCTCGCAAGGCGGCACCTGCACCACGCAGCTGGTGCCGCGTCACCCCGACATCTACGGTGCGATGCTGCCGGTGGATGGTGAGCTCGAGCCGACCGACGGCAGCGTCGAGACGATGGTCCGGCGATATTTCGCCGGCGACCGCAAGGCCTACGACAGGCAGGTGCCGGTCAACGCCATCGCCGCCACCGGCACGGCCGGCCAGGCGCTGTTCGCTGGCGCCGGCAAAGGGGATCGGAAGTCGGTCGCCAACATGCGCGCCATCGCCGCGGCCGCGCGTGCGGCCGGCATGCAGACCACCGAACTGGTCGTGCCCGGCGCCGACCATGACTGGCATGCGGTGCAGGCGGTCTGGAACCCCGGTCTCGACTGGTTCGGCGCGCGAACCGGGCTGGGCGAAATGACGAAATCGTTGGAGGAATACCCACAAGTGGAGGTGTTGCAATGAGCGAAGAACAACAGCATGGGAACGCGCGGCCGGCGGCCATGCCGCAGACTCGGCGGCCCCTGCGGGACGCGGAACCCTCGCGGACGAAGCCCACCACGACCTCCCGCGCCACCAAACCGCATGCGGCAAGGTCCAGCCATGCGGCGGAAAGCTGGCGTGAACTGGCCGGTGACATGCGGCAGTGGGCGGACGACCACCGGCTGGCCGTCACCACCACGGCGGCGCTGGTGGCGCTGAATTTGGCGGCGTGGCTGGTGGCCGCGATGGCCGGATTTGCGTTTCCGCTGCGGCTCAGCACCAGCATGGCCGCATTCAACGCCGGCAAACTCATCGGCTCGCTGTTCCTGGCGCGCGGCGTCATCCAACTCATGGTCGACGCCGTCCTGTGGCTCGTCATGCTGTCGATAGCCGAACCATGGCTCGGCCGTGTGCGCACCGTCGTCACCGCACTCGCCTGCGCGGCCGGCGGCGTGCTGGCGGGCCTGACCCTGTGCGCGGCGGCCGGATGGATGTTCCAGGACTCCCTGTTCGTCTCCCGCATGCGGTTCGCATTGAGCCCGCTGGTGTTGCCGGTCGGCGCGCTCATGGCGGCCAGCGCGTTCTGCAGCCACCTATGGCGCAGGCGCATCCGACTCGTCGGCTATGTGGCGATCCTGGTCACGTTGCTCTACAGCGGCAACCCCAGCGGCTACTGCATACTCGCCGCCGCGCTGATCGGCCATGCCGCCGGCCGTGTGATGGCCGGTCCGCCCGCGCACGTCGAAGCCGAATGGCACTGGCTGCGCAGCACCTCCTTCGAGGCGCGGCGCATATTCGCGGCCATCGCCGTGGTACTGGCCCTGGGACCGGTCATCGCCATCACCTCCCATAACCATGCGGGCCCGCTCAGCACGATCGGCCTGCTCATGAGCCCGGTTTCCGTCGACAACGGCATGCTGGCCAAATGCCTGGCTGGTGACACGCACGGCGGATGCTTCCTGCAGTTCAATCTGCTGCGGGCCTCGATGCCCGGCGCGGTGCTGCGCTCGCTGCTGCCCACTGCCGTGACCTTGGTGCTGGCGTGGGGCCTGTATCGCGGACGTCGGTTCGCGGCCATCTGCACCGTGGCCATCAACCTGTTCACGGTGGCCATCGCCGTCGCCTACTATCTGGTCGTGCCGCTGAGCTTCGCGCCGGACGGCATGGCCTCCCTGCTGCAGCACGGCGCGATCGTGGCCTGCGTGGCGAACGTCCTGCCCCCGCTGCTGTTCGCCGTCGCCCTGCTGGCGGCAATGAAACACTTCCCGATTCGCATCGGCTGGCGCAGGCTGGTCGGCGGCATCGGCGCCATCGTGCTGGCCTGGCTGGCGTGCGCCGCCATATACCTGATATACGGTATTGCCCAACCCGCCACCTTCTCGCCACGCGCCACCGCCTCGTCGCTGCTGGCCGAACTGCCGGGCCGGTTCCTGCCCATAGGCTTCCTGAGCCATATGAAGCTGTCGTTCGTGCCGCGCACTCCGATGGCTTCGATCGTGTACCAAGGCGTCGGCCTGGTGTTCTGGATCGTGGTGCTGGCCGTGGTGATCCACTGGATGGGCGACGTGAGCGAATCGAACGAGCTGGCCCGTGCGCGCGCCGAACGTCTGGTCGAAACCGGCGGCGAATCGATGAGCTTCATGACCACATGGGAAGGCAACAGCTACTGGCTGTCCCCCACAGGCAGATCGGCCGTGGCGTATCGCGTGCTCAACGGCATCGCCCTGACCTGCACCGGACCGTTCGGCGATCCAGCGGAATGGATGGACGATCTGAACGGTTTCACCCAGTACTGCGTGGAACGTTCGCTGTCGCCGGTGTTCTACGGCGTGCATCGGGAACAGCGCGACGCGTTGCTGGAAGCCGGCTGGAACTCCATCGAGGTCGGCAGCGAGATGGTGGTCGACCCGCGCAACTGGAAGACGACCGGCAAGAAGTGGCAGGATGTGCGCACCGCCATCAACAAGGCCAAACGCGATGGCGTGAGCGACGTGCAGTCCACCTTCCTGGAAGCGTCGCTTGACGTGCGCGAGCAGATCGAGGACATCTCCGAGGAATGGGCGCAACTCAAGGCGTTGCCGGAGATGAGGTTCACGCTCGGCGGCGTCGAGGAGCTCCGCGACCCGCGTGTGCGGCTGCTGTACGCCGTCGACGCGGACGGGCGCGTGTTGGGCGTCACCAGTTGGCTGCCGACCTGGCGCGAAGGTCGCACCGTCGGCTGGACGTTGGATTTCATGCGCCATCGCACCGACAGCCCCAACGGCATCATGGAGTTCCTGATCGCGCGCATGGCCGAGCGTCTGCGCGACGAGGGCGAAGCCGATCCCGCGCACGCCGTGGAGTTCATGAGCCTGTCCGCGGCGCCCCTGGCCGGAATGAACCCCGATCGGGACAACGCCGGGGAGGACGGGGCACCGGCCAGCGAAGGCACGCAGGTGCTCCAGCACGCGCTGCAGATCGTGGCCGACTGGATGGAACCCGCCTACGGCTTCCATTCGTTGTTCAACTTCAAACGCAAGTTCCAGCCCACCGAGGCGCCGGTCTACGTGTGCTATCCCGATCCGGCCGCGTTGCCGAAGATCGGACTCGCCGTGGTGCGCGCCTACGTGCCCAGCGTGACGGCCGCCGAAGTGGCCGGCATGCTCAGCACGCTGCGGTCGTGAAGGTGTGCACACGGGTACGCAGGTTAGCCGATTCGAGCCTGAGACGGGGTATCTGCTTTCAGAGAGGTACATTTGGCCCCTTGACAACTAACTGCCTTCAAAGAGGTGCCTGAACTCTGAAATCTCGAGTATGAGCGTTGCAATGACAACGTTTGTACTCGGGGTTTCCCGTATTCGGTGCCTCTTTGAACGAAGATAGCATTCTGCAGAAGCCCGAATGTACCTCTTTGAACGGAGAAAGCCTGACAAGGAGGGCGCGGCAAGCGCTATCTCCGTTTCGAGGGGCTGATTTGGTCTCTCCCGGAGGTCTACTCCCGTTTCGAGGGGCTGATGCCGAAGTATTCACGCTCCAAAATCGGCGGAATGGCGTTGGCGCGGATGGGTTTTTACATGCGGTCTAGCGGCCGACCAGCCCCTTGAAACGGGAGTAGACCTCCGGCGGGGGTCAAATCAGCCCCTCGAAAGCGGTTTTGCCGGTGCAGAGGTGTCGTTGACTGCATCGCGAGCCGCCTCGACGTAGTAACGTGGGGCGTATGAGCGAACGTAACGAACACAATGACGGAAATACGCAAACCGCATACTTCGCCGGCGGCTGCTTCTGGGGTCTGGAGCGCTACTTCCAGAACGTCGACGGCGTCACGGACACCACGGTCGGCTACGCGCAATCCACCGTCGAATCGCCGACCTACGAGCAGGTATGCGCGGGCGGCACCGATGCGGCCGAAACCGTGAAAGTCGAGTTTGACCCGGCACAGGTCAGCCTGCGGACGCTGACATTGCTGTTCCTGGAGGTCATCGACCCGTTCTCCGTGGACCAGCAGGGCGAGGACCGCGGCCGGCAGTACCGCACCGGCATGTTCTACACGGACGAGACGCAGCGCGCCGTGTATGTGGCGGCTCTGGAGCAGCTGGTCGACCGCCAGCCGCAGCGCCCGGCCGTACTGGTCGAACCGCTGCGCAACTTCTACCCGGCCGAGGCACACCATCAGGACTATCTGGTGAACAACCCCGGCGGCTACTGCCATGTACCGATCGCCGCAATCGCGAACGTAAAACGCCGTCAGAAGTACGTGGAACGCATCTGGGATCTGACGCTTGAGCAGTTCGCGGTCACGCAGAACGCCGCTACCGAGCGCCCGTTCGTCAACGAGTATGACGAGGAGTTTGAGCCCGGCATCTACGTGGACATCGTCAGTGGCGAACCGCTGTTCTCGTCGCAAGACAAGTTCGATTCCGGCTGCGGCTGGCCCGCGTTCTCCCGCCCGATTGCCGGTGACTTGCTGACCGAGCATGAGGACCACCGCATTCCGGGCCGCGACCGCATCGAAGTGCGCACGTCGGACACACAGATTCACTTGGGCCACGTGTTCACCGACGGCCCGGCCGACCGAGGCGGCCTGCGCTACTGCATGAATTCCGCCGCCCTGCGCTTCGTGCCGCGCTCGCGCATGGCCGAGGAAGGCTACGGCGACTGGATTGCGGTTGTGGATGGGGATGATCAGGCATGAGCATGGAGAATATCGCGGGCGCTCGCAAGCCCGCCAAGCGTGAGGATGAGCACACGGTCGCCGGCGAGCATCGCATGATGCGCCGTGCGGACCGCGAGGTGACCGATCCCGAGCGGATCGCCGCGATCATCGCCGCCTGCGACATCGTTGAAGTGGCCTATGCGGATGCCGAGGGCCTGACTATCGTGCCGCTGAATTTCGGCTTTGATTACGACGAGGCGACTGGCAAGCTGACGCTCTGGTTCCATTCCGCGCCGCGCGGCCGCAAGCTCGACGCGATTCGCGCCGCCGCCGGTGGCCGACTGCCCGTGGCTTTCACCATGCAGACCGACTGCGAGGTGGTGGCGGGCCGCACCACGTGCAATTGGGGTGAGGCGTTCAAGTCGATCGTCGGCAATGGCACGGCGTCACTGGTCGAGGATCTGGATGAATGCCGCCACGGCTTGCAGACGCTGATGGCGCAGCAGGCGCATATGCCGAATGTGGAATTCACTGATGCGCAGGTCCGCAGCGTCACGGTGTGGAAGATTGAGTCCGACTACTTCACCACCAAAGTCCGCACCAAACCCGTGCCCGCACACATGCATCAGCGTTAGCCGGGGATAGCGCGCCACCTCCCCACTGGCGGGAGGCAGCGCGCAGCGCCGGTGGATGGCCCACGTCCGGACCCGATAGACTTGCCGCCATGGCAGCAGTGACAGTGGTAATTACCAGCTACAATCAGGGCCCGTTGATTCACGAGGCAGTCGAGTCGTCATTGGCCCCAGACGGTTCGTCCGGAACGGATCATCATCGTGAACGATGGGTCCGATGACCACGCATCCGTCGAGATGCTGAACGCCACTCTCGACGATTGCCGGCACGGGGCGATGGATGCGAATGGTGTGGCCATCGACCTCATCGGCCAGGCAAACGCCGGTCCTTCCGCCGCGCGCAACCGTGGCATCGCCGCCGCCGAAACGCCGTTCGTAGTGGTGTTGGATGGCGATGACCGTTTGCGGCCGGCCTTCATTGAGCGCACGTTGTCGATGTTGTCCGCCGACAAAACGATGGTCGCCGCATCCGGCTGGCTGCAGACTTTCGGTGTCCTGGAATCAGTGGTCCAGCCGACTGGTGGCAATGCCGCCGCGTTCGTGTCGCATAATTGCTGCCCGGCCACGTGCATGATTCGCCGTGTCGCGTGGGAGTGCTGCGGCGGCTACGACGAGTCGATGCGCGGCGGCTTCGAGGACTGGGGCTTCTTCCTGTCGTTGTTGGAGTGCGGATTGACGGTGGAAAACGATATCTGCGGTGCTGGGGTTACTGGCGGTACTGAGCATGTCGGAGGTTTTGGGAGTGCCTGGGATACAGAGAATCCCGCAAAAGACGCGGCCCATATCGGCATCGCCCCCGAGCCGCTGATCGAGTACCGCACGGCCCCGGCCTCCTCAAACGTGACCAGCATGACCAAGCGCCTCGATCTCATGCGCTTCCTGATCGCCAAGCACCGCGATCTCTACGCCGCGCACATCGCCGACGCCATCCTCGGCGTTGAAGCCATCTCCATGAGCCGCTTAACCATGTGGGAATCGTTGATGTGCGGTGACACCACCGCCAGCCAAGCCTTCATGCTCCACCCCACCTACGGCGACGGCGGAATGGCCGCCGCCGTACGCTTGCGGAGTTGAGAGGCATCAGCTGACCAAATGCCGATAGAGCTCCGGATCGATTGGCCGGGCCAACCGCAGGATCGACAGCGTGACCTTCACGCTGCCTTGTCCGCTTGCGTCAGGTTTGGTGGTGAGCTGAGGGTTGTCAAACGCAGCAACGTGGCCAACGTAGTAGTACTTACCCTCGGCCTCTTCCGCCTTGCGCATAACGAATAACGGGACGAAATGCGTCTGGCCCCAATTCGGGCCAATGCCGTTAAGCGCCCATTGGAATTCGGGAGACTGCGGAGTTCGTCCATTCTTGCTGAAGTATTTCATTTCCTGTGTGCTCAGGAATTCATCTTCGTATTGACTTGCCGCGTATTTCACGAAGATGGGCATGGTATTGGTTTCCTTGTCGAGGAGGTAACCACCCACGTTTTGCGGAGTATTCTCCTTCTTCCATCCGCACAGTCGCATGACGTCTGCCATGGAATATTTGCGTTCGTACAAGAACATGTGATCAAAGACCTGTTGCCTGTCGGCGGCCTCACGGAATATATCTCGGCAATTGGCCATACCGGTGCGCAGAGTGTCCGCAAAGAAGATACGGAACGTTCTGTTCGTGGCAAGCATATCGGCGAATCTGCTGTTCAACCGATATGCGGTACCGTTTTCTGTGCCGGTGCTGTTCACGGCTTCGACTAATGGCTGATTGCCGAAACGATTGCAGTTTGGGCCGGTGAAATATGAGTAATCGAGCACGCTGATCGCAGAGTCGAATTGCGTGTCTGAACCATCGGACTGCGGGAATTCAGTACGAATCGCATCGAGCAATTCGCTGCGGCCGATTGGCGAGCCCGCACTCCAATGCTGCGGTACGTCGTCGTCGAGCCGTTCGCTGACGAAATGGCATAGCTGAGCAAGAATGACCAATTCGTGCGGTCGCAATCCGGGCAGCAGCAGCTCCGCTGCCATCTTGAGTATCGCGTCTTCAACGTCGGTCACCGGCTCCAACTGATCCTCAAATGTCGCTTCATGATGTTTGCCTTTGCCCAGGCTTTTTTCACGGGAACGCACGAAATCAAGATAGTTGCTGCGCTTCGATGCGATGGTATACGGCAGTGAGGGGTCGTAGTTATAGATGTCCGTAAGCATGGGGATGCGGCCCAGCTCGTAACGGACTTGGCGATACTGTTCGGACAGCTTTTTCATGTCGGACCAGTCGGCGGTGTCCAAAGACTTAAGGATGCGCTCCTTGGCGATCGGGTCGAAACTGATGGACGACAGGCCGATTGACTTTCTCTGCAGGTTCTTGCGAGCTCTGTCGCGGTCGCCGGTGTTGCCGTATAACGCCACCGGAATCAGATAGTTGTTGTTGTAATTGCCAATGAAATCGATAACCACAACGCTTTCTTTGTGCGGGAATTTGCGCAGTCCGCGCCCGAGCTGCTGCGTGAAGATAATGCTGGATTCGGTGCTGCGCAACATGACGATTTGGTTGACGGCGGGAATATCAACTCCCTCATTGAACATATCGACAGTGAAGAGATAGTCGAGTTCGCCTTCAATGAGCTTGCGGACGTATTCGTCTCGCTGCGTTTGGGACACGGGCCTGCCGTCATCGTCCGTGCTGGTAACGGCAGCGGTGCGATAGGGGCGTTCGGCTTGTTGATTCCACTGTTGGTTAAACAGCTGGGATAGCTTATGGGCTTCCTCCTGTCGACTGCAGAACACGAGTCCGGTGACCGGAATGTTGAACTGCCCATATTCCTGCAACTTGTCAATGATGTAGCGGACTCGCTTTTCGGTGGCAAGCTGCTCGATCTCGTACTTGAGCTGTTTCGAGTCCTTCGCATCAAGGCCCTTGGATACATCGAGACGATGGGCGATTCCATTCGGATCGTCGTTGGAGCCAAGGTATTCCGCAACACCGTAGTAGTGGAATGGACAGAGCATGTTCTCGTCCAACGCCTTTTGCAAGCGAATTTCGTACGCGATGTTATGCCCGAATAGCTCGAAGATGTTGATGCCGTCGGTGCGCTCTGGCGTGGCGGTCATGCCGAGCATGAAGTCGGCATCTTTGAAATGATTGATGACGCGCTGATATCCTTCGGCTCCAGCGTGATGAACTTCGTCAACCAGAACGTAGTCGAATTCATCGGATTTGAATTGCGCCAAAACCTCCGGCTGCCGCATCGTCTGTACCGTGGCGAATACGTAGCGGCGGCCCTGTTGCTTGCTGGTGCCTGAATACAATCCCAATTCGGATTCATCGCAGCCGAGCACCTTTTGGTAAGACTTCATTGCAGTTTGAAGAATCATCTGCTGCTGGGCGATGTACAGCATGCGCTTCGGCTGGCATTCGCGTACGTCGAATGCGGAAAGGTACGTCTTTCCGGTGCCGGTGGCCGACACGATAATTGCGCGGTGCTCGCCTTGTTCACGAATCTTCTTGAGATTCGCCAACGCCTCCTGTTGCATGGCGTTTGGCTGAATGTCATGCCCCTCAAGCGACTGCAGAATCTCATGACGCGGTGGGGCGTATTTCTTGAAATCTTCCTCATACTGTTTGATCCACTCTTCGGTCAGCGGAACGGAATCAGCCACCTGTGAGTCGATTTCATCCTGGAACTGCCCGACCAGCTCTCCATCCGCCAGCGATGAGACTTTGAGATTCCATTCGCGTTGCGTGGTCAATGCGGCTCCAGTGAGATTGGAACTGCCAACGTACAGGTCGTAATAGGGTGTACCGTCTTTCATGCGGCGAGAAAAGATATATCCCTTGGGATGGAATGGTTGTCCTTGAGCCATTGCGGAAACTGAGGTATTACGGGAACCTTCCCACACGCGAACGTCAACACCAGTGGTGTTCTGAAGATGCAGCAGCTCCCAGAATGCCCTGGGATCGTTGAAATGATTTTTCGTTGAGGTAATCAGTGTGCCCGCTCGGGTCGCTGTTTCATGGTGACTTCTGAAGTCTTCAAATAAGCTGAGCACGGCCTCAGCCGAGACGAATGCGACAGAAATGTCGAAGGAATCGCTAGTAGCCAAGGAATTGCCGATTTCCTCGCGCATGGTCAATCCACCGGGGCGATTTGCGATGAGGGTCGGCTTATATTCGCCGGGAGCATCTGAGCGCGGCTCGATCAGACCTGAGATGACATCTTCGAGGATCGAGGGGGTTGGATCAGAATCGTGATGTTGCGTGTTGGCTGGAGAGTCTGAGGTGCTGACCAGATTTATAGACATGTTGCCCTGTTCCCTTGCGATTCGGATCGTTTGATGACTGCCTGACTGCGCTGTGGCGCGTTCATCGGAGCGTCAGTTGTTTGTTCGCGATAATCGCGACTGCTTCGCGATCTACCGGAGCCCAGTTCAATGTCGGCATATCAGCAGGATTCAGCCATCGGATATCGGTGTGCTCGGTGAGATGCGGCGTACCGGCGATGAGGTGACAGATGAATGTGGTGAGCCGCACGGTTCCAAAGTCGTAGGCGTATTCGCTGGTACATACCTCTTCCGCGACCTCAACTTCGCATAACAGCTCTTCTTCGATTTCGCGGTGCAAGGCTTGCCGCGCTGTTTCATGAGGCTCAATTTTGCCGCCGGGGAACTCCCAGTATCCGGCCAACGACTTTCCCGGGCCACGCTGGGCGCATAGTACGGTGCCGTTGGTGACGATTGCAGCTCCCACGACGTTAATGATTTTGCGTTCCCGCTCCATGAACAACCAGGATACAACGCTTCAAGATCCACAAGCGATCCACGATCCTCGGTGGTTTTGCATATCGATCCTGATGCTTTTGATTATGCGATCGGACGGGTCGAAAATGTCGGTGTGGACGCTGCCGACTATTGTGGTAGCCAAGAGAAGCGATCCGTTTCCGAGGTGAGATTCGGGAACGGTCCGACTCTCGGCAGTGATTTATCTACGCAGACAAGCCAAAGGAGCCTCGCCATGATTCTCGTCACCACCACCCCGTCTGTCGACGGATACACCATCACCAACTACCAGGGCATCGTCTTCGGCGAAGTGGTATCCGGTGTGAACATGTTCAAGGATCTTGGCGCGGGCCTGCGTAACATGTTCGGCGGCCGCAGCCAGGGCTATGAGGAAGAGCTGATGCGTGCCCGCAACGAGGCCATTGCCGAGATGCAGCAGCGTGCGGAGGCGATGGGGGCGCACGCCGTGGTCGGCGTGGACATCGACTACGAGGTGCTCGGCGCCGACAACGGCATGCTGATGGTCACCGCGTCCGGCACCGCCGTGCAGATCGCGCGTACGGCCTGAGTCCATCGAGCACAGCCTGGGCCCGGACTCGTCCATCGAGCCGGGCTTTGTCGGTTATCGTGACGCATTGCACTGACGCTCATGACCATACGAATCGAAGCATACGACCGGCTGCCCGACGCGGCCCGCGCCATACGCGAGCAGGTGTTCATCCGCGAACGCGACTGGCGGCCGGAATTCGATGAATGGGATGCCGCGTCCGCGCATCTGCTGGCGTTCGATTCGGTCGATTCGCCCGATCGCCCCGGCCCGTCCGCGCAATCGGCCTCGCCTATTCAGTCCGGCCAGCCCGACCAGAATCGCCCCGTGGCGACTTGCCGGTTCTATGCGGATCCCGACCATCCCGACCAACCCGGGCGATACATCATCGCGCGACTGGCGGTGCTGCCCGAGGCGCAAGGCAGGCACATCGGCTCGCGGCTGCTGGCTGACGCCGAACGCCGCATCGCGCAAGCCGGCGGAACCATGACCGCCGTGCACTCGGAGAACGACCACTACAAGTTCTACGAACAGCGCGGCTACCGGCTCACTGACGAGGTCTATGAAGGCGGCCGTCACGGCTGGCTGGTCAAGGACCTATCTCGTAACGTATGAAGGCCCGCCTCGGTGCTGGGCGAGCGAACCTACAGCGCGCAGACAATCAGATAGATCGCCACGACGTGACAGACGTACCCGATGACCGTGCCCAAGTGGAACACTTCATGGAACTCGAACCAGCCGGGCACGGGGTTGGGTCTGCGCAACGCGAAGCACACGGCGCCGGCGATGTACGCGGCGCCTCCGCACGCGATGAGTATGGTTGGCGCGGGGCCGACCGCGGGAGCCGTCCAAAGCTGCGGGATAAGCGTCACCGGTGCCAGTCCGAGCACGATGTACACGGTGGTGAACACCCAATTCGGGGTTCGCAGCCAGACGATATGCAGTATCGTGCCGATGGCCGCAGTCACCCAGATCACCGTGAGGTATGGGCGGCGCGTGCCCGGGTCGAGCGCGAAAAGCACGGGTGTGTTGGTGCCTGCGATAATGAGGAAGATATTCGAATAGTCGATGCCGCACAGCACACGGGTCACCGCCGTGCTTCGCCACGGCACGACGTGCAGGAGCGAGCTGTTGCCGAACAGCAGCATGGCCGATGCACCGTACACCGCGCACGCCGCTTTGACGGGGCCGGACGGTGCGATGCAGATCAGCACGATGGACGCCGCGATGCACAACGGTAGGGTGGCGAGGTGCAGCCATCCACGCAGTCGGGGTTTGCGATTGCCGAATGCGTCCACGGGGACGATGCGGCGTCTGACCGTTTTCAGTGCTGCCTTGGCTTGGCGGTAGTGCGACTGCGCGGCCCGGTATCGCGCCGACGCGCGATTCAGTGCGGCGATGGCGTCGTCCATCCGGTCGCCGGTGTGCGGAGGCGTGGTCGTCGCGGCGGGGGACGCCGCCCGTGCCGTGCCGGTGGGAGCGCTCATATCGATCACCTCGCTGTGGCCGGCGCGTTTCCGGCCGCTAACTTACGTTACCGTAACGTAGTACGGGGCGGCGCGGCAGTCAAGGTCGGCAACGGTAATCCGGTGCATGTTCGATTATCCCGAATCGGCCGCGCCGCGGACGAAGGTGCACGGAGCGCTTCACCGTGAGCGTAATTACGGAATGAGAGTCGCCGGCAAGGGTTGGGTGGAGTGAAAGGTTAAGGTTGGGAGCCCGGAACGGTTCCGGATGCGGCAACGAACCCGGTCGCCGGCGTCGCTGGATGGTGACATCGCGGCGGCGATCGCACGGTCGGCTGCCAAGCCGCATTACTCCGCGCGTGCAACGCGTTGATTGAAGGAGTACCGATTATGGCGATGTTTCCGTCTTTGATGAATGACACGATGTTCTCCGACCTGTTCGACGATCCGTTCTTCGAAGGTTGGCGCAACGTGGATCATGCCGTTGCGGGCGGTCCGACCATGCAGACGGGCATGATGAACACCGATGTTCGGGAGACCGATAAGGACTATATCGTCGACATCGACATGCCCGGCTTCAGGAAGGACGATATCTCGCTGAATCTGCAGAACGGTTATCTGACCGTTTCCGCGCGTCGCGACGGCTCCCACGAAGACAAGGGCGGCAATGGCCGTTGGCTGCGTCGTGAACGCTATGCCGGCTCCTGCTCGCGCAGCTTCTACGTTGGCGAGGACGTGAAGGATTCCGACATTCACGCCAGCTACAAGGATGGCACGTTGTGCTTGGAAATGCCGAAGCCGGAAGCGCGGCGGCAGGTGGAGGACAAGCACCAGATCGCCATCGAGGGCTGATCGCGGCCCCCGTATACCGTGATTCTCGGCGATCGCCGACCAGGGCGATGCAGATGCCGGACATCCGTACAGGGTGCCCGGCATCGTTGTTGCCTACGCCGATGCCGGATATGCGATAGCTCTTTCGGTCGATTTTCAGGGAAATATCAGCATTCCGTGTTATGTTTTCTCCCTATGAAAAAGGTGTATGTATATGTATTGAACGACATGGCGGAATGTGAAATAGGTTATATTCTACAAGCGTTCAGTATGGAAAAACTATTAAAAGATGGAACAAAAGAGTTTGAAGTAAAAACAGTTGCTTGTAATAAGAAACCCATCCTAACTTTGGGCGGGTTGACCATTATTCCGGATTGCGCTATATCGGAAGTCGATTTCAGTAATATCGCCGCTCTGCTTTTGCCGGGTTCTTCCGCTTGGGGTAGTGAAGACAATCAGGAGATATTGAAAAAGGCGCAGGAGTGTCTATGTAATGATATTCTGGTTGGTGCTATTTGTGGGGCAACTCTTGCGCTTGCCGATTATGGTATATTGGATAGATTTAAACATACAAGCAACTCTCTGGAATATCTGAATTTCTTTTCAAAGAACTATGCAGGGCAGGACTTGTATGTTTGTTCTAATTCTGTTTCGGACAGGAACTTGGTGACGGCAAATTCGGCAGGTTCATTGGAATGGACAAAAGATATTTTAAAGAATCTTAATGTATATTCCGATAAGAAGATTGATGCATTTTATAATTACTATTCAACAGGCGATGCGAAGTATTATGATGAGCTTCTACAATAGAGATGGTCCCGGGTCGTCGGCTTTCCCGCGAGAGCCGGTCACATGCATGATTTGTTCGCAGTGAGCCGTATGCACTGCGATATGGCTGGTTATCGTAGTGCATACCCTCCCATGGGGCGGGCCGACTCCTTTTGGCTGTTGCTGCTCAATCTACACGGGCCGATTCTCGCAATCGCACTTGTCCTGATTTGGTGGCGATGACTCTTTACTTTATACTCGGCATAAAGACCCAGCAAAGGAGCATGCGACATGAACGCCGTTAAACATATCCTTATGACAGTCTGCACAGGCATTGTCCTCTGGCTCATGACATTGGTGGGAGGACTCGCCTGGGCGATGTTCTCCACCCCGGGCAGCCGGCAGCGCACAGAGGCGCTCTGGGGAGCCGTCTACTTCGAAACAAGCCCCTCCAAGAACGGGGTTCTGATGCAATTCGGATTGGAGAACATGCGATCGGTCCTGCTGTTGCTGCTCGCTTGCCTTGCGGCGTGCGCTGCAATCAGTCTGATCGCGAAGGCCTGCATCAAAGGCCATGCAGCAATGTGCAAGCCGAAGCGAATCACCCGCTAGCCGGAACAAGACGGCTTCATTTTCTCTTGCTTTGTTCTTTCCGATGAGGGTGAGTTGTGGAACCTTTGTCGCCGCTTGACTGTTCGCGGCATAACAAAAAGACTCAAACCGCTGGAATCCCAATGGTTTGAGTCTTTTCTACATCGTGCGAGTGGGGGGAGTTGAACCCCCACGAGCATACACTCACTGCCACCTGAAGACAGCGCGTCTACCATTCCGCCACACTCGCAGACAATCGACTAACTTACACCCAGATGCGCAATCATACAATCTTCGGCGTGTCGCGGTTGGCGGCATGATGCCGCAGCCGTCGGCGCGCGACGGCTGCGACGTCACAGTCCCGGCTTGCGTTCGCCGTTGCCGTAGAAGTGAGCCATCGCGTCGTCGCGGAACTCATCGAAGTATCCGCCGTCGATGGCGGCGCGGATGTCGTCCAGCAGCTTCACGAAGAAATGTTCGTTGTGAATCGTGGCCAACGTGAAGCCGTTGAATTCGCGTGCGCGAAGCAGGTGATCGACGTATGCGCGCGAGTAGTGACGGCACGTGTAGCAGTCGCATCCTTCCTCCAGCGGGCCGAAATCGAACTTGTGCTGGGCGCGTTTGATGTTGTATCGGCCCGACCTCGTGTAGATCGCGCCGTTGCGGGCGCAACGTGCGGGGGCCACGCAGTCGAAGGTGTCGCCGCCGTTTTCCACGCAGGCGAAGATGTCATCCACGGAGGCGATGCCGAGCACATGACGTGGACGATTCTCCGGCATCGCGTCGCAGATCCATGCGCAGGTGTCGCCGATGAGACGCTTCTCGATCGCGCCGCCGATGCCCACGCCGTCGAAGTCCAGAGAGGCGATCTGCGAGGCCGCGTGTCGGCGCAGATCCTCGTAATTCGCGCCCTGCACCACGCCATACAACGCCTGATACGGCTTCCCGACTCGATCAGCCGTCAGCCGCTGGTGCTCGTCCACGCATCGGCGGGCCCAGCGGAACGTGCGTTCCACCGAATCCTCCTGGTAGGAGCGGGTGTTCATCAGCGTGGTGAGCTCATCGAACGCGAACATGATGTCTGCGCCGATTTTGTGCTGGATGCCCATCGAAATCTCGGCGGAGAAACGATGTGCGTCACCATTCAGAGGCGACTTGAATGTCACGCCGTCCTCGTCCACCCAGGCCATGCGTTCCTTGCCTTTGGCGATGATGTCGTCCGACTTCATGCCGGTCACGTCCATCGCCAGCGTCTTCTTGAAGCCGACGCCCAGCGACATGACCTGGAATCCGCCGGAATCGGTGAACGTGGGCCCATCCCAGTTCATGAAACGCGCCAAGCCGCCGGCCGCGTCCAGCACGTCCTCGCCCGGGCGCTCGAACAGGTGGAAGGCGTTGGCCAGCAGGCATTGTGCACCTAGATCCTTCATCTGCTCGGGCAACACGGCCTTCATCGCGGCTTGCGTGCTCACAGGCACGAACGCGGGTGTGCGAATATCGCCGTGGGGCGTGTGGATGATGCCGGTGCGGCCGTATCGCGCGCCATCGCGTCCGAGTCCTGTGGCTGCGGATGGCAGGCGGGTGATTGTTTCGAAATGGAAGGCGCTGCGGTCGCCGGGCTGGCCGGGCTGTGCGCCCAACGGATGTTCAAGAAGGCTGATCGTCATATGTTCACTTTAGGCAGAAGGGCCAGAAAAGGGCTGGAGATTGTGAAGAACTCGGTTTCGAGGGGCGGATTTCGCCGCTCTCGAACGTCTACTTCCGCTTCAAGGGGCTCCTGGCCAAGTAGGCCGTCTGCAAAAATGGCGGAATGGCGTTAAATGAGGGCTCTTGATACTCGGAATTGACCGCGCGAACAGCCCCTTGAAGTGCAAGTAGATGTTCCCGAAACAGGAAATCAGCCCCTCGAAGCCGAGATGTCCATAAGACTCTGCGATGATTACGCATAGACTTTCAATCAACGTTCAGAAAACCCTCAGATTAACTGCCTTTACTAATGAGGTAGCACACGAAAAGCGGCAATGAGCAAGCGCCCGAATAGCCGCCGAACAGACGTGATAAGAATTTAGGAAAAGGAGTAGCAATGGCTGACGAATTCAACCCGCAGGGCGTCGACCAGACCCCGCGGAATAACGAACCCCCCAATGATACTGCCGATGCCGGCAACGCCGAGCCGAAGAACCCGTTTGTAGGCGGTGACTCGGTCGATGCCGGCAACGCCAGCGATTCCAACGAGCAGCAAGCCCCGGTTTCCCCGGCCGCCCCCGCTGCCGATCAGCAGCCTACGCAAGCCGCTACCGACACCGCCGCCACTGAGCCCATCCCGGACTACGCCTCCGCCAAGGGCGAGAGCACGGTGGTCTCCTCCTCGCCGGCTTCTCCGGCAGCGCCGGCCGCAGACCAGACCTCGGCCACAACTCCGCTGTACCGCCCGGCCCCGGAATACGGCGCTTATGGTCCGACCCCGACTCAGGCACAGGGCCAGCAGGGCGGCCAGGCCGGCAACAATGCCCAGCCCACGCAGCAATTCCCGTTCGGTCAGCCTGCACAGCAAACCCCACAGGGCCAGCAAGGCAACCGCAATCCCTACTACACCAATAACCCGCAGCCGCAGGGCAACGGCAATCCGTTCAATCCGCCCACGCAGCCGCAGCAGAACATCGGCAACCCATTCGCCAGCCAGTCCGGCCAGAATGGCCAGAATGGCCAGCAGCCCCAGCAGGGCGGTCTGTTCGGTTTCGGCACTCCCGGTACCGGTACGCCGAACGGTCAAGGTCCGACCCAGCCGGGACAGCCCGGTCAGCCCGGCCCCGCCAAGCAGGGCATGTCCAAGACGGCGAGCAACATCCTCATCGCCGTGGTCGCCGCCGTCGTGTCCGCGGCCCTGTGCCTGGGCCTCGGTTACGGCGCCCTCACCAGCGGCCTGATCACCTTGCCGACCAGCAATTCGCTGTCCAACGTCAGCTCGAATAAGTCCGGCTCCGGGTCCGCCACCGCCAAGAGCGGCGAAGCCCCCGACTGGCAGACCGTCGCCAGCGATGTCTCCGGCTCCGTGGTCTCCATCCAGACCGCGTTGAGCAACGGCACCGCCAAGGGCTCCGGCGCCATCATCGACACCGAAGGCCACATCATCACCAACAACCACGTGATCTCCGGCGCCCAGCAGATTCAGGTGACGCTTGCCAACGGCAACATGTATTCCGCCACGCTCGTCGGCACCGACACCACCACCGATCTTGCGGTCATCAAGCTCGACAACCCGCCGAGCGACCTCAAAGCCGTGAAATTCGCCGATTCCGACAAGCTCGCCGTCGGCGAGAACGTGATGGCCATCGGCAACCCGCTCGGCTACGACGACACCGCCACCACCGGCATCGTCTCCGCCCTGAACCGCCCGGTGACCGTGACCGACGATAACAACAACGAGATCGTCACCAACGCCGTCCAGATCGACGCGGCCATCAACCCCGGCAACTCCGGCGGCCCGACCTTCAACGCGGCCGGCCAGGTGATCGGCATCAACTCGTCCATCGCCTCGACCGCCACCTCATCCGACTCCGCCGGTTCGATCGGCATCGGCTTCGCCATCCCGTCCAACCTCGTCAAGCGTGTGGCCGACGAAATCATCAAGGACGGCAAGGTCAAGCACGTTGCCCTCGGCGTGGTCATCAAGTCCGACACGGTTGAAGCCGACGGCGTGACCCGCGGCGGCGCGACCATCACCAAGTCCAGCGCCACCGGCAGCGCGGTCGTCTCCGGCGGCCCGGCCGACAAGGCCGGCCTCAAGGAGGGCGACACCATCGTGGCCTTCAACGGCAACGCGGTGAACAACAACTACTCGCTGCTCGGCTACGTGCGTGCCGCGGCTTTGGGAGACAAGGTGACGCTGACCATCGTGCGCGATGGCAAGACCATGGACGTGGACGTGACGCTCGATCAGGAGGAGTCGTCGGTGAACGGTTCGTCCGGCGCCAACGGCAACAGCAACGGCCAGAACAACAAGCGCAACCGGAACGGCGACGGCGCCAACGGCAACAACGGCGGCGACGATGGCAACGGCCAGAACGGCAACGGCCGCAACGATGGAGGCACCGGTGACGGCGGCGGCTTCACCGATCCGTTCGGCCTGTGGTAAAGGCCTGCGGTAAAGCGGATGGCGCGTCGCGCGACGGTGGACGATAGTCGCTGAACGCGCGTCGGGCCGGTCAAGGGCCGTGGCGGTGAGCGAGTCTGCCGCCTCGGCCCTTTCGCATATCCGATGCGTTCGGTGTGCCGCGCAGACTCGGCCATGCGGCGGATTGGGGGCGCGATGCGCGGGGCAGGATGTCCCGAGCGATACCCATAATTATGGATACACATAACTGAATACGAACATCTTTACGCCGTGTATCGGAAGGTCACGCGGGAGCTGAGCGATGCGAGGCCCCAGGCATGGACGCCGGTGGGTTAACAAGGCGTGACCGCAGCGCCGATTGCGCGGGCCACGCTTGCCGCAATCGACTCCGTATACGAGCGTAAGGAGCAATGATGAGCGCATTCATCAGATTCTTCACCAAAATCCTCGATATCTGCCGGCTTGTGCCGATGTTGCCGGTTGTCGTCATCGCCGCGATTCCCTTGGCTCTGCTGGGCGACTGGCGTCCATGGGGGCGCGCGGCCGACATTGCGGTGCTGGGCGATCCGGGCTTCGGCCAATGGCTGGTCATCGCGTTGGTGCTGATCATCGTGGCCGACACCGTGCGCGGCATGATCGACGATCTGCGGCACGGGCAGGTCGGCGTCGATCTGCTGGCCGTGGTCGCGATCCTCTCCACCGTGGCCGTCCACGAATATTGGGCGAGCTGGGCGGTGATGCTGATGATCACGTCCGGTGAAGCCATCGAGGAGTACGCCCAGGCCAAGGCTGAACACAGTCTGACCGCACTGATGGAGGCGGCGCCGCAGACCGCGCACGTCGTCGGCCTTCCCGGTGTGGGGCGCGGCTCGGCAGGCGATGCCGGCGATGCGTCCGAAGGCTTCCGCCGCGTGAGCCAGGCGGCGACGGCGTCCTCCGCGCGTCGATTCGACACGGTGCCGGTCGAACAGGTGCGGCTCGGCGACGTGCTGATGGTGTTGCCGGGCGAAACCGTGCCGGTCGACGGCGAACTGTTGTCGGGATCGGCCACGCTTGACCTGAGCAACATCAACGGCGAACCGGTGCCGCGCGAAGTGTTCGCCGGCGCCCGCGTGATGTCTGGCGCGGTGAATGGTTCGTCGGCGCTGACCATGCGTGCCACACAGGTGGCCGCCGATTCGCAGTACCAGCGCATCCTCGAGCTCGTGGCCTCCGCGCAGGAATCGTGGCCAGCCGTGGTGAAAACCGCTGACCGCTTGGCCGTGCCCTTCACCGTGCTTTCGTTGGTGATCGCCGGTGTGGCGTGGGCGGTGTCCGGGGTGCCGACGCGATTCGCCCAGGTGCTGGTGTTGGCCACGCCCTGCCCGCTGCTCATCGCCGCACCGGTGGCATACATCGCCGGAACCGGACGCCTCGCCGCAGCCGGCGTGCTGATCAAAGCACAGGACGTGCTGGAGAATCTCGGCCGCGTCACCCAGGTGTTCTTCGACAAGACCGGCACGCTCACCGTCAAACAACCGCAAGTGGTGCGCGTCGAGATGTTGCCCGGCGCGGCGGCCCAGCTCGACGGGGACCATGTGCTGATGATGGCCGGCGTGGTGGAAAGCTATTCGGTGCATATCCTGTCCAAAGGCATCGCCAAGGCCGGAACGGAGGCGATGGCCAGACTGCGCCGGCAGTCCGAGAACGACGGGCGGCCATGCCCCGAGTCGGACGCCGTCTGGTTCGGCGTCGGCCGCGAGCATCCGGTCGTCAAGGACATCAACGAGGAGGCCGGCAAAGGCGTTTCCGGCGAAGTGAACGGGCACGTGGTGCGTGTGGGCCGGCTGTCTTTCGCCGCCGCCGGGAAGGACGGATTCCTGACGGCCGGCAAGGCCGACCCCACTGGCCCGCGTCACGACCTGCGGCCCGGAACGGAGGCCGCCGGCGGAACGGAAGAGGATATCCTCACGCGCTTCGGCCTGCTGCAGCCGGACGAGATGGCGTCCTACGTGTCCATCGACGGCCAATTGATTGCACGCATCGTGCTGCGTGATGTGCCGCGCGCCAATGCCAGCACGGCGCTCGCCGAACTGCATGCGCTGGGCGTCGCCAAACTCGCCATGCTCACCGGCGACAAGCGCGCCTCGGCTGACATCATCGCGAACGAGGTCGGCATTGACGAGGTCCACGCCGAACTCTTCCCCGAAGACAAGGTCGCCGCCGTCAAGTCCGCCGCGGAAGACGGCAACGCCGTCACGATGATGGTCGGTGACGGTGTGAACGACGCCCCGGTGCTCGCCGTCGCCGACATCGGCGTGGCCATGACCGACGGTACCTCCACCGCCGCCTCCGAAAGCGCCCAGGTGGTCATCATGACCGATGACATCGCGGCCGTGCCGCGCGCCATCGCCATCGCCCGCCGCACCAAGCGTGTGATGCTGCAAGCCGTTGTCGTCGGTCTTGCGCTCGCCGTGATTGGCATGATCGCCGCCGCGTTCGATCTCATTCCGGTCGTCGTCGGCGCATTCCTCCAGGAGGCCATCGACGTGGTGAGCATCCTCTGGGCCCTCACCGCCCTGATCGATCGAGATTAGGGGACACGGCCCGCCGCGTACCGCGACATGGAGCCGGCCGTCGCACCGATCGCATATCGGTGCGACGGCCGGCTTGTTTTTTGTCGTCGCTCTTCTTGCGTTCATGTCGTAAGGCCCGTTCCGGGCGATGCCGATGCCGCCCGTCTCGAAGCGCGGAACCGCGCCCGTCGGCATCCGGGCGAAATCCATTCCCGTGTGTTCCCTTGTGAACACAGGGTTTTCGGCGTCTCGTTAACGAAGACGTCATACGTGAGACGTTTTGGAAACACAAGGGCAACACGACGCGCGAAAGGGGTTGGGATAAATGGGCATGTAACTGCTTGGGCGTCGTGCGAGAGAGGAACAAGCGTATGGCGAAGTTGGGAATGATGCGACCGGTCGCGGCCGCTATGGTGCTCGCCGCGGTGGTCGCCTTGACCAGCGGCTGTGGCTGGGGCCGCACCGTGGCCGACAGAAAGGCCATGGAATCCGATGGCTCCGGCACTCCCGCGCAAAGCTGTGTGGATACCAGCGCAAAGAGCATCGCCATCGGTTTCGTGAACTCGCTGAGCGGCACCATGGCCCTCTCTGAGAAGACCGTGTCCGATTCGCTGCATATGGCGGTCGATGAGATCAACGCCAAGGGCGGTGTGCTCGGCAAGAAATTGGAAGTCGTGCAACAGGACGGCAAGTCCGAACCGGCGGTGTTCGCGGAGAAAGCCAAGACCCTGATTGAAAAGAACTGCGTGGCGGCGGTGTTCGGCGGATGGACTTCCGCGTCCCGCAAAGCCATGAAGCCGGTGTTCGAAGCGGACGATGCGCTGCTGTTCTATCCGCTGCAGTATGAAGGCATGGAGGCCAGCCCCAATATCTTCTATACGGGTGCGGCGCCGAACCAGCAGATCGTTCCCGCTCTCGACTATCTCAAGGAGCAAGGCCGCAGAAGGCTGTTCCTTGTGGGATCCGATTATGTGTTCCCCCAAACCGCGAACCGCATCGTGCGCGCCTATGCGAAACACAATGGCATGCAGATCGTCGGAGAGGAATACACGCCGATGGGTGCCACGGACTTCAGCACCATCGTCAATAAGCTCAAGGCCTCGGGGGCTGACGCCGTGGTCAACACGCTGAACGGTGATTCCAACGTCGCGTTCTTCAAGGAATACAAGGCGTCGGGTCTACAGGCGGACAGTCTTCCCGTCATCTCCATGTCCATCGCGGAAGAAGAGGTCGCCTCGATCGGCCCGGACAACGTCAAAGGCCAGTTGACCGCATGGAACTACTACCAGACTTTGGGCGACGGGGAAAACAGGACCTTCGTGAAGGATTTCAAAGCCAGGTACGGGCATGACAGGCCGACCTCGGACCCGATGGAATCCGCCTACACCTCCGTGTACCTGTGGAAGGAGATGGTCGAGAAGGCGAAGAGTTTCGCCGTGGATGACGTCAAACGCGCCGCCGGCGGCATCACGTTCGATGCCCCTGAAGGCACGGTCACCGTCGATGGCGAAAACCACCACATTTACAAGACGTCGTATATCGGCCGAATCGGCGATGATCGCCTGATCCATACCGTGTGGAAGTCCGATGGTCCCATCAAGCCCGATCCGTATCTCAAGGCGTATGCGTGGGCCGGGAGCCTGCAGAGCCCGGGTTCGGATTCGTCCAAGTGAGTGAAGGGAGAAGGAGGGATGAACATGCTTGCACCGCGGATTGTCGAGGGACTGCCAAGCGGCTCGATATGGTCCCAGCAGGCCCGATTCGTATCTCAAGGCGTATGCGTGGGCCGGGAGCCTGCAGAGCCCGGGTTCGGATTCGTCCAAGTGAATAAAAGGAGATAGAGGGATGAACATGCTTGTACCGCAGCTGGTCGCGGGATTGTCCAATGGCTCGATACTGCTTCTGGCGGCGCTCGGTCTGTCGTTGACCTTCGGGCAGATGGGCGTGATCAACAACGCGCATGGCGAATTCATGCTGGCCGGTGCGTACACGGCGTATGTCATGAGCACGGTCTTCGCCAGCAAGACGCTTGCACTGGGCCTCGCGCTGGTCGCCGGTTTCGTGGTCGCGGGTCTGCTCGGCCTGCTGCTGGACGTGCTGCTGCTTTCGCGTATGCGCACCCGTCCTTTGGACACGTTGCTGGTCACATTCGGCGTTTCGCTGGTGCTGCAGCAGGTGGCGCGAGACATCTTCGGCTCCACGGGTGTCTATGCCCAAGCGCCGGAAGCGCTGACCGAGCCGGTCACGTTGTTCGGGTACGATTTCCCGGCATCGAGGCTGTTCATCTTCGTGGTGTCGGTGGTGTGCGTGGCCGCATTGTACGCGGTGCTGAAGTTCACGCCGCTGGGACGCCGTATCCGTGCGACCGCCGAAAACCGCGATCTTGCCGAGGTCTCCGGAATCTCCACCGCAACGGTGGACCACCTGACCTTCTTCATCGGATCCGGTATCGCCGGTATCGCCGGTGTGGCTTTGAGCCTGCTCAACTCCATCAGCTATAACTTCGGTACCTCGTTCATCGTGCAGGCGTTCCTTGTGGTCGTCGCCGGAGGCGTCGGACAGCTCAAGGGCGCCGTCATCGCATCCTTCGCGCTTGGCCTGTGCCAGTCCGCGATCGAGTTGCCGACCTCGTCGTCCATCGCGCAGATGTCCATTTTCCTGATTGTGGTGATCTTCCTGCAGTTCCGTCCTCAAGGTCTGGTCGCGGTCCGTTCCAGGAATCTGGCATAAGGCAAGAAGGGAGTGCATGTTATGGGATCTGTTGCCGCATTCGTCACCAAGTACCGTTCATGGATCGGTTCCATCGCCGCCGTCGCGTTGATCATCCTCGCGCCGACGGTCATGAGCGCGTACAGTCTGGGGCTGTTGTCCAAATACCTGTGTTACGCGATGGTCGCGGTCGGCATTGGCCTGGCATGGGGGCAGGGAGGCATGCTGACCTTGGGCCAGGGACTGTTCTTCGGACTCGGCGCCTATGTGATGGCCATCCACCTGAAGATCGAAGAACTCGGTCCAGACGCGGTTCCCGACTTCATGGCGCAGTACGGCATCGACAGACTTCCCGGATTCTGGGAGCTTTTCCGCAATCCGGTCGTCACCATCATCGGCGTCGCCGTGGTGCCGGGTGCCGTTGCGGCGGCCCTCGGTTGGGCCGTGTTCGGCAGAGGCGTGCGTGGCGCCTACTTCGCGATCCTTTCCCAAGCGTTGGTCGCCGCGTTCGCCGTGCTGCTTGTTGGACAGTCCAAGACCACGGGCGGCACCAATGGCCTGAACGACTTCTCCGGTTTCTTCGGCTACGATTTGACCGACCCGGCCAACAAAAGGATGATCTACTACATTTGCGCGTTCTGCGTGCTGGGCATGGTGCTCATCGCCGATTGGATTCGTCATTCATTCATGGGCGAGCTCATCATCGGCGTGCGGGATCAGGAGAACCGCATGAAGTTCCTCGGCTACAATCCCGCTTCCATCAAAGTGTTCACGTTCTCCCTCGCGGCCGTGTTCGCGGGCATCGGCGGCGCCATGTTCGTACCGGTCGTCGGCATCATCTCCCCCTCCGACATCGATGTGATTCCATCCATCATGATGCTTGCCGGCGTGGTGATCGGGGGAAGGAGCACCCTGCTTGGTCCGGTCATCGGCACGCTGATCATTCGATTCGCCGAAACGCAGCTCTCCGAGGCCTGCCCGTCCGTTTGGACGTACATCGAAGGCGCGATCTTCATCCTGGTCATCGCCTTCGCCCCGATGGGCCTTGGCCAGATCAGGAACTTCCGTCCATGGCTGGCCGGAAGGCTCGGCCGTGATGGCGTGAAGTCCACGGTGCCGGACGAGGCGGCAGCGACCACAAAGGCGGTGAACGCATGAGCGACGAGAACAAGACCGAGGGCGCCGAGCTGGATCAGCTGCGCGATGAGATGCGCCGGATGCGCGATGAAGCCAGACACTTCCGCGATGAGGCCGCCAGGATGAAGGCCGAGATCGCCAGGGAGCGCCAGGAGCTTGCGAGCCAGCTCGCGACCCTGGACGCCCAGGGCGGCCAATGGAACGACTACCTCGAAATCCGTGGATTGCATGTCGAATTCGACGGGTTCGTGGCGGTCAAGGATATCGACCTGACCGTCATGCACGGTGATCTGCGGTTCCTGATCGGTCCGAACGGCGCCGGGAAAACCACGATCATCGATGCCATCACCGGACTGGTGCCGGCCACAGGCTCGGCCATGTTCGGAGGGGAGGAGCTTATCGGACGCAAGCCGAACGGTATCGTCCGGCTGGGGGTCGGCCGCACCTTCCAGACGGCCTCCGTCGTGGAGGATCTGTCCGTGCTGCAGAATCTGCAACTCGCCGAAGGCCTGCACAAGAAGACGTCGGAATTATTCAGAAGAACCGAGGGAGCGTCGCGCAACATCCAGAGCATCATGGAAGTGTGCGGTCTCGTCGGCGATGCGGATAAGAAGGCGGGTATTCTGCCGCACGGCAAGAAGCAGTGGCTGGAGATCGGCATGCTGCTCGTGCAGGACGCGCGTCTGCTTCTTCTCGATGAGCCGGTCGCCGGCATGACGCCGGCGGAACGTCAGGCCACCGGTGAACTGCTCACGCGCATCAGCCGCAATCGCACGGTCGTCATCGTCGAACACGATATGGATTTCATGCGTCAATTCGCCGACTCGGTCACCGTGCTCAATCAGGGGCGGATCCTCGCCGAAGGCAGCGTCGAGGACATCCAGAACAACGAGGAAGTGGTCAGAATCTACCTTGGCGGAGGAGAAGATCGATGATGGCAGAGAACATGTTGGAGATCAGGGGATTGCGAACGGGCTATGGCAAGGTGTCCGTGGTCAACGACATCGACGTGTCCGTCCGCCCCGGTGAGTGGGTGAGCATCGTCGGCAACAACGGCGCCGGGAAGACCACCCTGTTGAAATCGGTGGTCGGTCTGCTCCCGGCGACCGGTGGGTCGATCACCTTCGATGGCGTGGATGTCACTCGCGTCGCGCCGAACAAACGCATCCGCATGGGCATGGCGTTTGTTCCGCAAGGCCAGCAATCCTTTGGGCAAATGACCGTGGACGAGAATCTGCGCGTGGTCGCCGACCGTTACGGTGCCGAAGCGCAGAGCCGGTATGACGAAGCGATGGAGGCGTTCCCCGTGCTGAGGGAGTTCGCCGACCGTCGTGCCGGTCTTCTCTCCGGCGGCCAGCGTCAGCAGCTATCCATTGCGAGGGCGTTGATCACCAGACCGAAGCTGATGATTCTGGACGAGCCCACGGAAGGCATCCAGCCGAATATCGTGGCGGAGATCCAACGGTCCATCCGTTCGATGGCCGAAGACAAGGGCATCGCCGTGATGCTCGTCGAACAGAAAGTGCAATTCGCGGTCGAACGTGCGGATCGCTACTATGTTCTCGCCGCAGGCCGGTTCATCGGCGCCGGAGATGGCGGCGTCGGCGCGGTCGGGGAGGCGAAGGACGTCATGCGCGTCTGACGTGCCGCCCGCGGCTTCGGCCATGATTCGCGGAAACATGGCCGTAGCCGTGACGTAATACGCGGTCTCTATGGTTGCGCCCATAACGGATTCATGGATGGACGGGTCGGCGCGCGGTGCCCGATCCAGGTTCCCGTGACCTGCAAGGAGAGTGTCAGTGAAAGGTCTGCGACGAATCGTGAAGGCGGGATTGCCGTACTATATGGGAACGGCGATGCTGCATATTCTGGGCATCGGCATGCTGCTCATGGCGGCCGGAACGACTCCCGTGCTGCTTGGGCTGGGAATGCTCGCCTACACGTTGGGCTTGCGCCACGCGTTCGACGCGGATCACATCGCGGCGATCGACAATACCGTGCGCAAGCTTATCCAGCTGAAACGGAACCCGAACGGCGTCGGCTTCTTCTTCTCTTTGGGCCATTCGACCATCGTGTTCCTCATGGCGCTGCTTCTGGGATTGTCGTCCAAGTGGGCTCAGGCGCATATGGCCGCGTTCCAGCAGATCGGCGGATACGTCGGCGCCACGGTCTCCGGGATGTTCCTGATCCTCACCGCGGTGTTCAACGCGGTCGTGCTTGTGGACATGGTCCGGGTCTTCCGCTCCATGAAAGGCCATCGCAAGGATTACGACGACGAGGCGTTCAGCGCGATGCTCGACTCGCGAGGATTCATCAGCAGAATCTTCGGCGGGCTGTTCGCCTTCGTGACCAGAAGCTGGCATGTGTATCCGATAGGACTGCTCTTCGGACTCGGATTCGACACCGCCACCGAAGTCGCGTTGCTGGCCATGTCGGCCGGCGCCACGCAGTCGAACATCCCGCTGTACGGCACGCTTTGCCTTCCGATACTGTTCGCCGCGGGCATGAACCTCATGGACACCACGGATTCGGTGATGATGTCCGGCGCATACGAGTGGGCCTTCGACACGCCGGTGCGCAAGGTCTACTACAACCTGACCATCACCTCCGCTTCGGTGCTTGCCGCGGTGATGATCGGCGTGGTCGAACTGTTGCAGGTCATCGCCACGGCCATGAATCTTCGGAGCGGATTCTGGAACTGGGTGCAGGGAATCGACTTCAATTACCTTGGTTATGCGATGGTCGTGCTGTTCATCGGTTTCTGGCTCGTCTCGGTGCTGATCTGGAAATACGGCAAGGTCGAGCAGCATTGGGCGTGACCGTCGCCGTCACGCAATCCGCGGCATCATCGACGTGCGGGCGAGGGGAACCCTTCCGCGCTTGCGCAAAGGCAACACTGTGAGGCAATCAACGACAAGGGGTCGAATATGAGGCTGACGCCAAGGGAAACCGATAAGCTGCTCCTCCATCTGGCGGGGGAATTGGCCAAGGAGCGAAGGAGCAGGGGAGTGAAGCTCAACTACGCCGAGGCGATAGCGCTCATCAGTTCGGAGGTGATGGAACGCGCCCGCGAAGGCAGGACCGTGGCGGAGCTCATGCGCTACGGCCGCACCATCGTATCCGCGGATGACGTGATGCCCGGCGTTGCCGAGATGATCTCCGAAGTGGAGGTGGAGGCCACCTTCCCGGACGGCACCAAACTGGTCTCCATCCATGATCCCATCGAGACGACCGAAGAGCTCAAGCCGGGCGAATATATTCTCGCCGATGACGACATCGAACTCAATCCCGGCAGCGAGCCCATCGCGCTTGATGTGACCAATACCGCGGATCGCCCGATTCAGGTCGGTTCCCACTTCCACTTCTTCGAGGTCAACAAGTATTTGAGATTCGATCGCAAGGCCGCATACGGGAAGCATCTTGACATCGCGGCCGGCACCGCCGTGCGCTTCGAACCCGGTGAATCCCACAGGGTCGAACTCGTCGATTTCAAGGGCAGCCGTGAAATGCACGGCTTCAACGCGCTGACCGAAGGAAGGCTCGACGATCCCAAGGTGCGCGAGGCGGCGTTCGCCAGAGCCAAGGAGCAGGGCTTCCTCGGCTTCGATGAGGAAACGGAGGACTGAACATGAGAACCATCACCAGAAGCGACTATGCGGGCATGTTCGGGCCGACCACCGGCGATCGGGTGCGCTTGGGGGATACGGGTCTGTTGATCGAGGTCGAGAAGGATTACGCGCGTTATGGCGACGAATTGAAATTCGGCGGCGGAAAATCCTTCCGGGACGGCATGGGGCAGTCATCCGTCCAGAAAGACTCCGAATCGCCGGACACGGTCATCACCAACGCGCTCGTCGTCGATTACACCGGCATCTACAAAGCGGATATCGGCATCAAGAATGGGAAGATCAGCGCGATCGGCAAGGCCGGCAACCCGCAGACCATGGACGGGGTGACCCCGGGTCTTGCAGTCGGCGCGTGCACGGAGGCAATCGCCGGTGAAGGGCTCATCCTCACCGCCGGCGGCATCGACACCCATATTCATTTCATCGCGCCGCAACAAGTCCGCACGGCTCTTGCCGGCGGCGTCACCCCCATGGTCGGCGGCGGCACCGGGCCGGCTGACGGCACCAACGCCACCACATGCTCGCCGGGCGCGTTCCACATCGCCCGCATGATCGAAGCCGCCGAAGCCATGCCGGTGAACGTCGCGTATCTGGGCAAAGGCAACGGGTCGTCGCCGGAACCATTGCGCGAGCAGATTCGTGCGGGAGCGGCCGGATTGAAGATCCACGAGGATTGGGGCGCGACCCCGGCCGTCATCGACACGTGCCTCGGTGTCGCCGACGACATGGACGTGCAGGTGGCCATCCATACGGACACCCTGAATGAGGGAGGATGCGTCGAAGACACCATCGCCGCATTCAAGGGCCGGACCATCCACACCTATCACACCGAAGGGGCGGGCGGCGGCCACGCGCCCGACATCATCCGCGCGGCCAGTTTCCCCAACGTGCTCCCGAGCTCCACGAACCCGACCATGCCGTTCACCCGTAACACCATCGATGAACATCTCGACATGATGATGGTCACGCATCATCTTGACCGCAATGTGCCGGAAGACATCGCCTTCGCCGATTCGCGTATTCGCCCCGAGACCATCGGGGCCGAGGATGTGCTTCATGACCTTGGGCTGATCTCCATGATGAGTTCGGACTCGCAGGCCATGGGACGGGTCGGTGAGGTCATCACCCGTACCTGGCAGACGGCCGACAAGATGAAAAAGCAACGCGGCCCGCTCCCCGAGGATGCGCACGGCAACAACCGCAACGACAATTTCCGTGTGAAGCGGTACGTGTCGAAATACACCATCAATCCGGCCATCACGCACGGCATCTCCGACTACGTCGGTTCCGTCGAAGTCGGGAAAATGGCCGATCTGGTGCTTTGGCAGCCGGCGCTGTTCGGCGCCAAACCGGAGATGATCATCAAGGGAGGATCGATCCTCCATGCGCGTATGGGCGACGCGAATGCGTCCATACCTACTCCCGAGCCGGTGCTGTACCGCGACATGTTCGGCGCGATGGGCAAGGCCTTGGGCTCCTCATGCGCCACATTCGTCTCGCAGGCCGCCCATGACGACGACATCGCCGGCCGGCTCGGTCTCGAACGGCAGGTGCTTCCGGTGCGCCACTGCCGTGGCATCGGTAAGAAGGATCTGAAGTTCAATGACACCATCGCGGATATTCAGGTCAACCCCGAGACGTTCCAAGTGAGCGTCGACGGCGAGCCGATCCACAGCGAACCGGTGGCGGAACTGCCGTTGGCGCAGCGGTACTTCCTGTTCTAGGCGTCGAAGAACGGGTGCCCGCGTCGCCATGAGTGAAGACGCGGGCACCCACACCGGAAAGGAGGGCCTCGTTGCCGAATCGTTTCCCCGTGTTTACATGCCCGCCCTTTTCGGCGTCTAGCGTTCTGCGTGACCATCACAGGCAATGCAAACGAAAGGCGGCAGCAGGCTCATGATCGCCAACCGCATCTCCGGCAACATCATTTCGGACACATTCTCCGACGGCAAGCTGAACGTTCCGATCGAATTCGAATGGTTCGAGGCCGATAAGAAGCGCATGCGCAAAGTCGCCGCCGACGGCACCGAGTTCGGCGTCGCGGTCGGCGCCACCATCGCAGACGGCGATGTGCTCGCCGAAACCGCCGACAAACGCTATTTCGCCCGTATCCGCACCGCGCAGCTCATCGAGATTCCGGTGCATTCCATGAAGGAGATGGGGCGTCTGTGCTTCGAACTGGGCAACCGCCATCTCAGCCTGAAGGTGGAGGACGACCGCGTGCTGGTGCCATACGACCATCCGACCATGGAATACACGAAGAAGATCGGATTCGATCCGCGCGTCATCGAGGGCGGATTCGACGGATTCCTCATCGTCAAAGCGCATGCCGGCGCCGGCACCATCGTTCCGGGCACGAACAAAACCACCGGCGATCTGGCCGAAGAAGAGCAGGAGGCCGAACGGCATGAGCCCCATGCCCATGCCGTCGGCGAACATCACCACGAGAACAGCGAATACGAAGTCAACGGCGTATTGCATCGCGCCGACGGCATGCATTCGCACGATCACGGCCAAACCTGGCATATGCACTGATGCCGTCCGTACACATGAAGGAACACACGATGCCCCATGCCGGCTCCCCGGCTGATGAATGCGCTCTGCGGCATCTCGCGATGCTGCAGGTGTGCGACAGCGTTTTTCCCGTCGGCGCATTCGCCTTGTCGAACGGCATGGAGACCTTCGTGCAACGCGACCTGCTGCGGTCCTCGGCTGATTTCGAGCAATATCTGAAAGACTATGTGGAGGTTGCCGCATACCGCGAAATCGGGCAGATGGTGATCGCGGGCAAGATGGCCGCGGGCCGCGACCCCGATGACGCCGGTTTCGTGAACGGACTCGCCGAGCTCGACGCATTGTGCGTGGCCTTGCAGTCGGCGAGGGAGATTCGCGAGGGACAGAACCGCATGTGCATGCGCATGATCAAACTCGTCGATCAGATGGAGGCCCAACCGTTGCAGCCCGTCGATTCAAGGCGCGGGCATGGCGTCGACCGCGGGGAGGCGTCCAAACGGGGAGGCGCCGCCCGTCCGCGCACCATTCCACATGTCGACCGGTACAAGCGACTCGTGGATTCGGGAACCTGTTTCGGCATGCACTCGATAGTCATGGGTCTGTATGCCGCCGACAAGGCGGCGTCGTTGCGGGACGCGGCCGTCACCTATTGCTACTCGCTGCTCAGCGCACTCACCGTCTGCGCGGTCAAAGCCGTGCCGATCAGCCAGTATGCAGGGCAGGTGGCGCTCAGTCGTGCGTTTCCCGAAATCGTCGCCGCGGTCGATCTGGCGCTCACGCTCACTCCCGATGACCTGGGTGTATCCGGGGCGTACATCGACATCGCGGCCATGCAGCACGAAACGTTGTACTCACGGTTGTACATGAGCTGAGCAGACGGAACACGATACCACAGTATTGAAAGAAAGGAACATCATGAGTTATGTGAGAATCGGCGTGGCGGGACCCGTTGGCTCCGGCAAGACCGCTCTGATCGAGCGGCTGACCCGCAAGATGGCCGACGATTATTCGATATGCGTCGTGACGAACGACATCTACACGAAGGAAGACGCCGAATTCCTGATCGCCAATTCGCGCCTGCCCGAGGACCGGATCGTGGGTGTGGAGACCGGAGGATGCCCGCACACCGCCATTCGCGAGGACTGCTCGATGAATCTGGAGGCGTGCGAGGCGATGGCCGCGTCTCACCCGGACGTGGACATCATCTTCGTGGAATCCGGCGGGGACAATCTGTCCGCGACGTTCAGCCCCGATCTGGCGGATGCGACGATCTATGTGATCGCCACCGATGAGGGAGACAAGATCCCCCGCAAGGGAGGGCCGGGCGTGACGCGTTCCGATCTGCTGGTCATCAACAAGACCGATATCGCGGATCTGGTGCACGCCGATCTGAATGTGATGGCGCGCGATTCCGAGAGGATGCGTAACGGCCGACCGTACCTCTTCACCGATCTGATGAACGACAAAGGCGTGGACGACGTCATCGCATGGATCAGGAAATCGGTCTTGTTCGAGGACATGCGGTGACGGCATGAATCACGCCATCGCACGACCACGCACCGCACGACCGTAAGAGGGGCGTATGCCGGAAAGCACATTCCGCATGTCCACGGCGTTCCGTCATGGGCGCACCAAAGTGGACGACCTGTATTTCGAGGCGCCATTCAAGCTGATGACGCCGTTTCATGACGGCGCGCACACGGATTGCATGGTCATGCTCGCATCCCCCGGTTTCCTTGGCGGCGATGTGGCGCATATCGATTGCACGTTCGGAGCCGATACCGATACGACGATGCGCACGCAGAGCTACGAGAAAGTACTCGACACGGCTGACGGCGAGGCGAAACGAACCATCGACCTGACGGTGCTGGACAACGCGAAAGCCGTGTTCCTGCCGTTTCCGGTCATCCCGTTCGCACACTCGGTGTTCTCGAACGTCACGAACGCCCATATCGGTGCGCAATCGTCATTCATGTATGCGGATGTGGTCACCTGTGGTCGCGTGGGCATGGGGGAGCGGTGGAAAATGCGGCGGTTCAGCAGCTCCACTCGCGTTTATGTGGACGAGACGGGCGAGGAGGGCGGTCCCCGGTCTCGCCCCCGTGGCGACGGGGAGGAATCCGCCCCGCGTCTGGTCTTCGCCGACCGCCTGCTGCTTGAACCGGACCGCTTCACGTATACGGATACGGCCATGTGGCGGGAGTTCACCCACTGCGGCATGGCCTATCTGCACGTTCCCCGCCGGGAATCAAGGCGGACGCAGATGACGGCGGAGGACGAGCTCGTCGAACGGATTCGTGCACTGGCGCACGATCGTGGGCCGAGAGGCGAGATCGGCGTGAGCCGCCAGAACGAGGGGATCGCGGTGCGTCTGCTCACCGACCGTGGGGATGACGCCTTCGGGTTCCTTGCCGAAGTCGCGCAATTGCTGCGGTAGATAATCGAACACTCGCGCACGGCGTGTCGACATGCTCCTTGACGAGACCCGGAAACTGGTCGATGACCTCTCCGCCGCACTGTTGCGCGTCGAACGCATCATCGACATGCTCAAGCGCGAACACGACCAAGAGGCGAACCGGCCGGGCGGCGAGATGCGCCTGCATCCCCACGAATGACCCCTATCGCAACGGAAGGCTTTGCGCTAGGCTAGAGCGCGTGACTGAATCCGTGAATACTGAACTCCGCATTGCTGTAATCGGCGCCGGGCCGGCCGGCGTCTATTCCTCCGACATCTTCCTGCGCCAGCTCAAGAAGCTGGGCGAGGGACTCGGCCTCGGCACCGAAGCGCGCATCGACCTGTTCGAAAGACTGCCCGTGCCGTTCGGCCTGGTGCGTTACGGCGTGGCCCCGGACCACCCGTCCATCAAGTTCATCGCCTCCGCGCTGGAGAAGACGCTCGACAACCCGAATATCCACCTGTACTGCGATGTGGAATTCGGCAAGGACGTGACCCTCGACGAACTGCTGGCCCGTTACGACGCCGTGCTGTTCGCCACCGGCGCGGTCAAGGACAAGCCGCTGAACCTGCCCGGCGCCGATCTCGAAGGCGTGTACGGCGCCGCCAAGTTCGTCGAATGGTACGACGGGTACCCCACCGGTGCCCGCGAATGGCCGCTTACGGCCGAGAACGTCGCCGTGATCGGCGGCGGCAACGTGGCCATGGATGTGGCCCGCGAACTCATGCGTAACGCCGACGACCTCAAGGCCAAGACCGACATTCCGGACAACGTGTACGAGGGCATCGGCCAGAACAAGGCCAAGGTGCTCCACCTGTTCATCCGCCGTGGCGTGGCCCAGGCCAAGTTCAGCGTGCAGGAACTGCGCGAGATGGAGAAGCTGCCCGGCGTGCAGCTCATCATCAACGAAGACGACTTCGACCTGGACGACGAGACCATCGAGGTGGCCGGCAAGGACAAGCTCACCCGCCAGATGGTCGAGGAGCTGTTCGCCATCCGCGAGATGGCCGAAGACATGGAAGATGACGGCGACGTCGACTTCGAAGGCAACCCGGCCGACCGCAAGTACTACGTGCACTTCAACTCCGCCCCCACCGAGATTCTCGGCGAGGACGGCAAGGTCAAGGCCATCCGCGTGGAACGTACCGAGACCGGCGCCGATGGCAGGATGCGCCGCACCGGCGAGTTCACGGACTACCCGGTCGAGGCCGTCTACCATGCCATCGGCTACCGGCCCGCCCAAAGCACCCCCCGCACCCCCAGCAGTCG